>Ga0209297_1000418_pt1 | contig 27730 bp, 43 predicted proteins | sample S_130805_MF_Meta_FD_187322 | JGI IMG/M metagenome (GOLD analysis project Ga0209297, IMG submission 187322) | Freshwater microbial communities from Lake Simoncouche, Canada to study carbon cycling - S_130805_MF_MetaG (SPAdes) (version 2) | ecosystem: Environmental > Aquatic > Freshwater > Lake ...
TTACTTCGCGCGCGCAGTTAGGTCAATTTAAAAATAGTATGGACACAGCACATGAAATTGCAGTGGAAGTTTGGAATAACTACATTGCAAGACCACAAAATAATCCTGATCTACTTCGGCAATGGGTATGCCCTCAGCAACTATAAGCACTATACTTACTTCGCGCGCGCAGTTAGGTCAATTTAAAAATAGTATGGACACAGCACATGAAATTGCAGTGGAAGTTTGGAATAACTACATTGCAAGACCACAAAATAATCCTGAAGAACATAAGTTTAGCTTCAAGGATTTAGAAAAAATGATTAAACTAAAACTTGAAAAGATGTAGTATGGAACAAGTTATTAGTAAAAGATCTAAATATATCTTTCAACACAGAGCTACCAAAGCTAGATTATCATTTGAAGCAGAATCTGATCAAGAAGCCATTATGACTTTAGGAAGATTATGCCAGACTGTTATGGATTGGGATATGAGAAAGTTTAGACTTAGTAAAAACAAAAGAAAGAAACTTAAAAATAAATAATTATGTGGAAAATTAATAAAGATGGTAAACAAATGGAGTTTACAGAAGAAATGATACCAGAAAATGCAGTTGGATTCGTTTATCGCATGACAGCAGTAATAGATGGTAAGTTTGTAATGTATATTGGTAAAAAGAATTTCTATGCCGATGTAAAGACTAAACTTGGTAAAAAAGAAATGCCTACCGATAAAAGATTGAAACAATACAAACGTGTAAGGAAGTTCACTTACAAAAATTACTATAGTTCCAATGAAGTATTAAAAGAACATTATAAGAATGGTGGTGAAATACATCGTACTATACTGGAGATATGTTACTCTAAAATTTCATTAACTTATTGCGAATGCAAACATTTATTCATCAATGAAGTGCTAGAAGAAGAAAGTTATTTGAATAATAATATACTTGGAAAGTTCTATAAAACAACAAGTTAAGTGTTAGATATAAAATAAATGATTTTTTTTATGTAAAAAAGATTGTTTATCCACAAAAGTTGTGTAGATTTGTAAAAACAAAAGGCAAATAGTTATGAACGTAATGTTAAAAAAAGCGATTGAGTTCGCAGAAAATCTTGAAGGTAAAGCTACCCAAGACAAAATTGATGAGTTTCACAACTTAATCAGATGTGTTATTTCCGAAGTGGAAAATACAGCCAAAGTAAACCATCCAACCATGTCATATACAGCTATGAAGTGTGAATTTGAGTCGATGGTAGTGTTATTATTGTTTAAAATGTTATTCAATAAGGAAAGACAAAATAGAACAGTAGAGTTATTAATCAATAATTTAAAATCGTAATGGAAAAAAGATGTACAATCTTGCTTACTCCAGAGGTAACAGAAGCGATGGATATTGCATTTGCAATTGGGTTTCAGAAGCAAGAAAAAGAAAGGGTAAAAACAAAACCACAGCAAATTGCATACGCACTAGAGTTGTTAGCAAAGTTGCACAAGCAAAACAAAATAGATAATGTATTATTAATCGGTTTAAAATAAAGAAAGATGGAAGGTTTAGAATTAGAAATGAATGGTGCTACTTACGTTTTAGCAAAGATTCAAAATGAAGTTAAAGTATTGAAAAACAACTACAATGCTTTTGGTAAATACAAGTTCCGTTCCGTAGAGGATATTCAAGTTGCTGTAAAACCAATTTTACTACAATATGAATCGGTAATCGTACTTTCAGATTCAGTAATTGAACTATGCAACATTCCAGTTATACAAGCACAAGCAAAGTTTATTTGTCCATTTGGAGAGATTCACGTTACAGCACAAGCAGGAGTTGATATTCATAAAAAAGGTATGGATATTCCACAAACTTTTGGTACTGCAAGTTCTTACGCTAGAAAGTATGCTTTAGGTGGTTTATTATTGCTAGATGATGTTGCTGATTCAGATGCTACAAATAGTCATAAGGATGAACCTAAAAAAGTATTACCAACTTGTTCAGATTTATTATTTGAAAAAGCAATAGCACGTTTTGAAGGTGGTGAAGCAGATATTTTTACTAAGTTGGCTACTACTTATACTTTGACTGGTAAACAAGCGTTAGAAATTAAAGCTATTACAAATGGATGAGTTGTACATGGAAATGCTTATGCAAGACCCAGAATACATGATGCAATTAGAATGGGATCAGTCAAATGTTCCCAGTAATTAACTTAAAAAGAAAGAAAGATGGAAAAGATATATTGGACAATGAAAGATGGTACTAACATATCAATTGATGATATGGATATTAATCATCTTAGAAACTCTTTAAAAATGGTAGTTAGAGGGTTTGAAAGATTACAAAAAGAACAGCAAAAAAAGAAGTCGAAACCTAAATTTGAATTAAAGGGTAATATTGCACAAGACCACTTTGATGTGATGATGGATAATGAGTATGCTAATGACATGGGTTATTTTCAAGGATTATAAATAAATAAATAAAAGCAAGATGAAAGAAGTAAATTTAGAGCAAGGAACAAGAGAGTGGTTAGAAGCAAGAAAAGGTAAGATCACTGGAACAAGGCTAAAAGATGTTTTAAAGACTGATAACCTACCTGCAATTTACGAAATGATAGCTGAATTAGGTTCAGATGAAATAGAAGAAACATTTGTAAATAAAGCAATGCAAAGGGGAAAAGATTGCGAACCTATCGCAATATCACTTTACCAACATATGACTGGAGAAGTGATCGATAGTGTTGGATTCTGTATTAGTGAAGAAAATGAAATGTTGGCTTTATCTCCAGATGGATTCACAGCAGATAGAACTGGTGCAATAGAAGTTAAATCACCAAATACAGCTACTCATGTTAAATACATTCTTGGTGATAGAGTTCCGAGTGAGTACCTTCCGCAAGTGATGAATTACTTTCTTGTAAATACAAAATTAGAGTGGTTAGACTTCATTTCTTTTGATGATAGATATAAGCCTAAACAAATCTGGATTAAACGTGTTACAAGGGAAGAATTGCAAGACCAACTTGTAGAAGTAAATCAAAAAATAAATAAGTTCGTTGATAAATTCAATAAATACTACGAAAAAATAAATTTTTAATTAAATAGAATGAAAAATTTAGAACAATTAGCAAAAGAATTGCAAGAGCAAATTCAAAATGGTGCAAGTATTTCAGACATAATACAATTGCTATCAAATGTAAAACCAAATGACTTTGAAAGTGCATGCAGACCACTAATGAAGTATTTATGTGAAAATCATCACCCACACATGAAAGTAATTGTAGAGGGCAATTGTGCAGTATTACTTGAAGGTGAAAAATGTTTTAATACTAATGAATATATTTTAGATTAATATGGTAATACATGATAGTTCTGTTTGGATAGAACCAAAAATAATTAAAGAATGGTATCAGTTGGAAGTAATAAGTCAATGGGATTGGGATTCAAAAGCAATTTGTTTTAAACAAATAGGCAATGATATAATTAGTTATAAACTATGTCATCATATTGCAGATGCTGAAAAACAACCTTATTTATCTTGTAAGACCGTAGATATTATTACTGATGAGATGAAAGAAGAATTAATTAATCAAGGTTATACAATTTAAAAAATAGAAATTATGATCGAATTAATTGTAGGTGGATTTATTTATTATGTAATAAATACTATCGAAAAGGACAGAAAGCAAATGCAACGTGTAAAAAAAATGAAAGAAAAGTATTTTACAGATGATAGACCAAAATATTATACAAGTTTATGAAATTAGCAAGAATTATACTGGCGATTATAGTAATAACAATTACAATACTATTTGTATTATGACAAGTGATTATGCAAGAAAATTAGCTACGGAAGATTTAACGCGTAGACTACAAAGGCAACCATTCAACACTACGATACTAAACGAGTTGAATAGACGCGCTACAAGGATTAGTAAGTGCCAAATAGAAGGGCAAAAAAGACTAGATAAAGAGAAAGCAAAGTATGATTCAGAGGAGAATATGCTGAATGATTTTACTTGTTGTTATGAAGATTTAAGTCCAAGCGAAAAAGTAATATATGATAGATTATGAAAAAATGTTTCACCTGTAGGAATAACTACCCCATGTTTTTTTATCATTTAGATGAGTCTAAATACAAGATAAAAGCAAATAAGGGTAAGACTATCGAATGCAGATTTTGTTCACTTAAACGCAATATATTAGATAAAGGGTTTACGCATCGAATAGATGGGAAGTTTGAATTTGTACCAATGAGTAAAATAGAAATATTAAAATATGTTGTGTCCAAATTGTAACTCTAAAACGTCGTGTGGTTGCAAGTCATGTGCTGAAAGACCATCTGAATTTAAAAAAAACATAATGGAAGAAAATAATATCACTTGTGGCTATTGTGGATTCACAAATTCTTTTGATATTTGGCTCGATTTTGAATACAAAAGATATGATGCCACCAATGACGTGCGGAAAAATAAATCAAGCGATTGAATTAGTGATTGAATCCGATTTAGAAAACTATGATAAAGATTTAATTGTAGATAGCTTAGAACGTGTTAGACGTGATAACATAAGGCTACGTGAAGCCGTAAATGAATTAAAAGAAATAAAACCAGTATAGTTTAATATTAATTATGAGGGTAATTGTTTAAAATAGGTTTTCCCCAATCTTTAATTAGGTTGGGTTTTTTCGTTTTAGGTGATGAGGTGTAGGAATTTCAGATTAGAAAAATTAGTATAGCCCTCCAGAATTTTTAGTGTAGTTTTTTGTATTTAGAAAAATTAATCCAGTTTTCTGTATCCAGAATTTTACGTTTCATTTTTTCACTTTCAAAAAATTCGACTAGTTTTTTCAGTTTGGAAAATTTAGTCTAGCTATCTCAATTTCAGAATTTCCATTTTTGTATATACAGAATCAAAAGAACCAGTACAGGGTAATAAGTGTTATTTAGAATCATTCTATGTAATAATCCAATCCAATCAATCAAAAATAAATATTACAAAAGACTTGTTTAATTAAAAAATAGTTTTATACACGTGTACACGCATTCATATTAATAGAAAGGTTATTTATGTTAATTAGTTGATTATCAGTAAAGAAGAAAATAAATGATTTTTTTTAATCTTTTTTGTGTAAAATGTAAAAAGTATTCGTATATTTGTATAAGAGAAAGAAACAAAGAAATTAATTAAAACAAAAAAGCCATGAAAAGAATGATTTTAATAGCAGCAGTTTTCGCACTGGTAAGCTGTAAGAAAGAACAAAATACATTTAATTATACTTACAGATATACGACGGAAGAAAGCGAAGAATATAGAAAAGAAAATAAATTAAAAGAGTTTTTTATTACTTCATTAACTGAATTTAATGAAATATTATCCAGTACAGAAATAGAAAATGAAAGAACTTTTTTAAGAGAATCAAAAGCAAAAAAAAACATAGTTGTAATAAATGATACTTTATTTATTACAGCGAAATAATTAATATAAACCTATAAAAAAAAGAAACCATGGAAACAAGAAACGAAAAATTAAAAGAATTGTTAAAAGACAATTATTTATTAAATGATTATCTAGACTGTGATAATTTATTAAATGATGTAATAAATGATGTTTGGGAGTTAATCGATGCTGTACAAGAAGATATAAACGAGGTTGAGGTTATATACTACATTGAAGCAATGAAGCTATTAAATGTACATGATACAAGCTTGACAATCAGTTTAAGCCTTGCAAGTGATTTTGGATATAATACAATCGATTTAAATTCTGAAATATTAGCAACCTTGTTAATACAACAGATGTTAACTGAAGAGTTAAACACAGTAATAGAGGAAATAGAAAAACAAAATATTTTTAACGATTAAAACTAAATAACATGGAAACGCAAAACATAACTTTATTTATCGAAAGCATAAATAATAAGATAACACAACTGGAAAGAACAAACGATACGCTTGAAATTAGACGTTATAAGCGTATTTTAAGTATCTGTTGGGAAAACATATCAAAGAAATAATTTAAACCTTTAAAACGAAAGAAAATGAAAGCAACAGCAAACAAATCGGCTAGAACATACACGTTACGCGTGGATGGTAACAAGTACCGCACGATCAAAATGGATAAGCAAGAATTTAAAAGTGCTTATTACTGGACGAATAACGATTGGAAGCAATTTTTAAAAACAGATGAATATTTTATAGTTAAATCTAAATAGAAACAAAATAATTAATTAACATGAATAGCATCCAGCAACTCACAGCCTTAATACTTATCTACGTAGGGTATACACTAATAAAACTAACTTTAATTAACTTAATATAATATAACCATGAACTACCAAGATTTTTTATTTTCTCAATTATTCATGAGACATATCGAAAATAATTCTACACAATATCAAGATTTAGAGTACGATTTAATATATCCCGAAGTATTAATACACAAAGAATTATATATAAATTCAAACTTTAATGTAGATACAATAGGGGAGTATGAATGTATAATTAATTACTTAACACAAACAATTTAATATAATATAACATGAAGACAATAAACGAAACATACCCACAAATTAAAGTGGGAACTATATTAATAAGTAAAGAACAAATTAAATACAAAGTAACACATACATTTGATTATACTATACAAGTTATAACAAACAACAATATCCCATACTCATTCAATACAACAGATATAAAACAAATGAAACTTAAAATATACGAATAAACATACATAACAAACAACATACCAAGCACTTACATATACGTAGGTGCTTTTTTTATGTCCATACATTACAATCCAATAAAAAACACACAAAAAACATTGACAAACCATACATAAAATAGAAAATGAATTTACACAAAAGAATAAAACAACTTTGCACAAAACCACAAAAAACCAAGTTCGCACCATTTATACAAATCCACAACAATTGCAATTTAAAAACCATCACCAGTTAAACACCAGTATCATCAAACTACAATCAAACCAACATACTTAATAATTTACTCAATACGTAACATCTTGAAAATCAAGTGAGATAGGTACCCCCTTGCTCATGGAAAAATGTAACTGACCTATTTAGACCCCTCTATAAAATTTCTGATTTTAAACACTTTCCAATTAAAAACTGCCTTAGAAATTTTTGATTTTTTTCTAATGCAATTTAAAAACACGTATAAAATTTTCGTGTAAATTATTGGGTGTGAATTAAAAGAGTGCAATCACGTGTAACCTACCCAGGGCGAAGCTTCTAAGCGAGCCAATCAGAACATTACAAAGTTTACTTTGGGATATAGTTACTCCAAGTTACCTAAGTGGGCAGGAGTGTCAATCGTTGTCGTAAAACGACGTTGTCAAACGACGAAGTGAAGTTACAAGAAATAATTGACATTGTCAAGTGTTTTAGTGATATATATGTAATTATTTGTTAAGTAGTTAGTTTATTGCATTGTGTATTTTTGTGTAATTTTTTAAATTAAGTGTTGTTTTTAAATATTTAAAAGTTATCTTTGTGATATAATTAAAAAGATAGAATTATGAGTTATTCAATGAAAGGAAAAGTTAAGGTAGTAGGATCTACTTTGCAGATTAGTGAGAAGTTCTCTAAGAGAGAGTTTGTAGTTGTTGATGATACTAATATGTATCCACAAGACATCATGTTTCAGTTAACGCAAGATAAGTGTAGCCTTATTGATAGTTTGGTTATTGGTGATGAAGTAGAGGTTAGTTTCAATCTTAATGGTAGAGAATGGGTTAATCCTGAAGGCGAGAGTAAGTTCTTTAATACACTAGATGTATGGAAGATCAGTAAGATTGGTAGTAATGCTGTAAAGAATGCACAAGGACAAGGTTTTGAACCTAAGAAAAGTGTTATGCCAATTGCAGAAGAAGTTGAGAGTTCAGATTTACCGTTCTGATAATATATTGATTATGAGTAAGTTAAGTAAAGGTTTGAAATTATTTATCGGTGTCTTATTGATGCCGATAATGTTTTCTGTATTTATTGCAGATAGATTAGTGATAGTTCCATTTGTTTGGATAAAGGCTGAATCACTTATGCAATGGTTAAGAAACAATAGTGCTATAGTAGAAAGTTTAATCAGAGTAGTGTTTGCTTCGGTTGTGTTATTAATCTGTAAATGGATATTCTAGTGAAATACTCTAAACGTGAACTATTCTCTATTAGATGGGATTTTCGTGAGAATAGAAAAGGCAAGGTGGTACGATGAAAAAGCTAAAAAACTACGCAATGAGTTATCTTAGAAGTCAAAAAAGACAATTAAAGCGTGATTTTAAAGACCCAAAGAAACGCACTAAGATTGTTGAAATACATAACACTAAAGTTCGTAAACAACAAAAGAAAGACAAGAGGTTCGAGGTTATCGTGACCTCTTGCTTCATGTTGGTGCTAATCGTAGTAATTGCATTGAAGCTATGGAAGGTGATTTAAGTTTTGGTAGTTTTTCACTAGATGAATTGAACTTAGATATTCAATTAGATGCTTTAAACTTTGATTCATTCGATAATATGTTTGAACCACAAGAAGCACCTACAGAACAGCGTTCACACTTCATAGTAATATGCACTACAGAAGAACAAGATGAGTTGATTCGTGAAAAGTTTAACCTTGGATTGAAGACTAAATCTGGCAGAGGTAAATACGAAACGAATATTATTCAAGCAGAACAATTAATTGATTTATTCTAATGGAACAAAACGAAGAATCTGAACCTAAAAAACCTAAGGTTACAAGACCAAGAAAGAAAAAAGTAGAGCCAAGAGGTGTAAAAGCTGGAACTAAGCGAGGTAAATATATTATAAAACCTAAAAAACGAGGTGATGAAGGGCTTTCTTTCATTGAAAAAGTACAATTTAGGAACAAATACAGTGAAAAAGAGGTAAAAGAAGCACTTTATCCACTAAGAGTACCTAAACCAGACGATGTAACTAAAAAAGATGAGCCTATAGAAGTTGAACAAACCGATGTACCTAAAAAAAACCTTGTTGGTAGACCTAAAGGTAGATTAAATAGAAGTACAGTTGTTCGTGCCATTTTAGAAGCTACACGATGGGGGAAAGACCCTATTACTGGTATTGAGTCATATATTCCTATAGAATATCAAATGACACTAGCTATTTTACAGAAAGCACTTAAAGGCGATGTAAATGCCTATAAAGCATTAATGGATAATGCGTATAAACCTCACGCACAAGAAGTTGAAAGTAAAAACGTAACAGTTGATATTAGTAACTTTTCAGAAGAAGATATTAAAGCACTATTAAATGACGATGACGATGACGAACCAGACTACTTTAGAGAACAAGAACTTGCTCTCGGAGAACGAACAGAAGATAGCGACGAAGGAAGAAGCGAGGAAAGCACTGGAATACCATCTTAGAGCCAAGTTAGGTAAAGATGACTTTTGGGAGTTTTGTAAATTCTATGATAAAGACTTTTTTCTTAAACGTAAATTCTTGCAACGTGTCGCTAGAGCCTTTCAAAGAATCGAGGAAGGTAAGATTAACTCTTTATCAGTATCAGTACCACCAAGGGGAGGAAAATCATATATAACAACTTTGTTTTGTGCTTGGACTTTAGGTAGGAATCCTTCTGAATCTGTAATGCGTAATACTTGTACCGGAACTCTATATCAAAAGTTCTCTTACGATGTACGTCAAGTGTTAAAATCAGAAAAGTTTAATTCTGTATTTCCAGAAGTAAGTATATCCAATGATAAAGCAAACCTTAATGGTTGGAATACTAATCAATCTCGTCAAGTAGGTTACTTTGGTGCTGGTGTAGGTGGAACAATTATCGGTTTTGGTGCTACAAAACTTGCTATTACCGATGACTTGTATCGTGGTATTGAGGATGCGTTGTCCGATGTTACCAATGATAGGGTTTTACAATGGAAAGAAGGTACTCACGACTCACGTCTTGAACGAACGTGTGCTAAGATTGATATTGGTACAAGATGGTCGACAAACGATGTTATAGGCAAGAATTTCCAAGAAGGTAGTTATGATGAATCGATAGTTATTCCTGCCTTAGATGCGAATGAAGAGACTTTTTGTGCTGATGTAATGTCTACAGACCAATATAAGATGATCCGTAAGAAAATCAATCCAGATATTTGGAGTGCAGAATATATGCAAGAACCAGTCGATTTAAAAGGACGTTTGTTCTCTAATCTACGAACTATTAGTGAAGCAGACTTTAACCTCATCAAAGGTAGAAGTGCGGGAAGTATTGCTTACGTCGATGTATCAGACCAAGGTGCAGATTATACAGCTATGGCACTAGCAGTAATTATTGATGGTACAATTTATATTGCAGATTATTGTTTTAACAAAAATAATACCGATGTAACCATTCCTTTAATTGCAGAAAAGTTAAATAGATACCGAACGTCTTATTGTAGGGTAGAAAGTAACGCAATGGGGGCGGTTTTTGCTAGAACACTTCAAAAACAAACTAGAACCAAGATTTTACAAGTGCATAACACACAAAATAAAATGACTAGAATAATTATGCAATCTGCAAGTATAAATAATGCCTTTGTCTTTGTAAAATATGAGAATAACAACGATTATCACCAGTTTATGACAAACCTACTATCTTTTAGTAAGGAAGGTAAAATGAAAAATGATGATGCTCCAGATTGCTTGGCTGGATTGTCAATGTTAATTAAATCTTTATTTAAAAGGTTGGATATATAAAAAAAGAGTATATTTACACAGTTATTAGTGCTTTTCTTTCTTTTCTTTCGGTGCTAACTACTTTTGATTCTTTCTTTCAGCCCTCTCGCTATTTATTTGGATTGAGGGCTTTTTTAATGCACAAAAAAAGACCCGATTATTAGTCGAGTCTTAAAAATAAAGGTAGTATGATACCTATTTAATTCCTTTTTTCAATCCAAGGAATATCTTTTTTTCATCATCAGTTAAAGTAATTCCTATTTCATTTTCTATTTTGATTAAAGCAGATGCTCTGTAATCTATAGATTGACTTTCTTGAAGTATATCATTCTGTAGAACTGGTAAATGAGTATAATCAGCAACTAATCTCAATCCTTCTTTATCTAATCCTAATTGTTCAGTAATATTATTATAAATTCTTTCAGCTTCTGGAATGATAGTAGAAGTATAACATAATCTCTCACCATAATTCACGTTAGAGTAAGTCGAACCACTTTCGTTAGAGAAAATATAGTAGTTAAGACCAAAAGCATCTATAATAGCAAGTTTATCAGCTTTAAGTTCATCAAACAACATTAAATCCTTTGTAGGATAAGACATTGGAGTCCATTTAACATCGTTTTCAGAAATAATGATCTCATCTTTAGAACGATTGTACCAATCTTTACGTATTTGTTCTTTTTCTTCTGGACTCATTGGTAAAGCACCACCTAAATCAGAGTTTGAAGCAGATAATATACCAATAGCGCCAATATTCTCTAAAAGTATGTTACGTTTGTTATATTGAGCCTTAATATTAGATAATGGGTACTTTAAAGATTCAATTCTTGATATAGAATCTAAAATATTCACACCATCCGTAGTTTGAATGATAACAACTTCTTCATTTAGCAATGTTTCTGGTTTATCACCTTCATAGTTATAAGTATAATCTTTTATAAGACCACCTTTATCCATTTGTTTAAGAGTACGACCAGAAGTGTTAATTTGAACCTTATGTCTAGCAAGCGGAACAAATAAATTAACTATTCCAAAACTTCTTCGTGGTGCATAACATAAAGCAGTTGAAAATAAACTGTCGTTAACGGATATAGAATACATTACGTCTTGCCAAGTTTGCATTGGATTAGGATTCTTAATTAAATCAAGTACCCAATGTTTTTCTACTTCCGTACCATCCTCTTTTACAAGCCTTGGACGACCTTGCGAAAGCATTTGAGCCTTTTTATCAATTACAGTTCTAAGTTCTGGTATTTCAACATACGCTTGAAATGGTTTTTCGGTATTCATCCAGATTGGAACTTTCTTGCCATAGAAGTCATGTTGATATGCTCTATTTGTATCTAATAGGGTATTTATTTCCCTAAGTTGATTATTATTTATAGGTGTTCCGAAAAAAGCGTTCCAAAAAGAAGGGTTACTCATAATAATTTTTTTACATTTGTACAACAAATTTAAGTAAATATGAATAATAAACTTAATTCTACCTATAAAATTAAATCACATTCTTTAGAAATTAAGGATGTTGATGCAAAATCACGTAAGGTATCGATGTATTTAGCGCATTTTGGAAATATTGACTCCGACCAAGATATGATTGTAAAAGGTGCTTTTTCTAAATCTTTACAAGAAAGAGGTTGTGATTCTTCTTCAAATAGAAAAATTGCATTCCTAAGACACCATGACTGGAAAATGCAAATAGGAAAGTTCGTTGAACTTAAAGAAGATGAAAACGGATTATATGCTGTAGGTGAACTTGGAAGTTCTACTTTAGGTAATGATGCTTTATGCGATTATCAAGATGGAATTATACGTGAGCATTCTATTGGCTTTAAATATCTAGCAGATAAAATTAAGTGGATTGAAGACAAAACCAAAGATGGTGGTGGATATTACTTAGTTTCAGAGGTAGCACTTTGGGAAGGTTCAGCGGTAACATTTGGAGCTAACGAAATGACTCCAGTATTAGAAGTTGGTAAATCAGAGGAAAAATCTAAGATTATCACTACTATTACAAAAGAAATGGATACTATAATTAAGGCTTTAGGAAATGGAAGTCGTACAGATGATAGTTTATATTCACTTGAAATGAGACACAAGTTTTTAACTGCACAACTTTCTGAAATTGCAAGCATGAATATCGAAGCAATGGACGTTAAAAAAATAATTGAACCTACAGAAGAAGAAAAATCTTTTGATTGGAGTAAAGTTGTAACTAATATTAAATAATCATGGAAAAAGTAAAACGCACTACTAAAGAAGCTAAAGTTGTTTTAAACGAAAAGTTTGAAAACCACGAATTAGTAAAGTTTTCATTTAATAATAAAGCACCATATCATCATGAAGGCGTGATTGAAGTTATTTCTGGTGAACACGCAAATATTTTTTTAGATCAAGGTTATGGGGTTGTTTGTAACGATTAATGATTTTACTGGCAAGTTCGCACTTTCTACTGGAATGTATGCGAATACTAATATCCAATCTTATATTGATAGGTATGAAGATATATATTTAACTGAATTGTTAGGTGTAAAACTTTATAACTTGTTTATAGCAGATTTAGTTAGCAATGTTCCAGTTACAGCAAAGTACACTAAGATATTTAATGCTTTTAAGGAAGAATTAGATATTCGACTTATCATTTCAAAAGGAATGAAAGATATGCTCGTAGGATTCATCTATTTTGAATATATGAAGGATTCTGTTACTCAAACTACTCCTATTGGTGTCGTGAAACAGTCTACTGAAAATTCTACACCTATTTCAGCACACACACCTATATATTTACGTTATAATGAATCTGTAAAGAATTATCGTGCTATTCAAGATTATATTATGCAGAATTTAAGTACATACCCTTTATTTAGAGGTTACACAAAACAATATGCTTATTGGCTATGAGAGATATTAGTGTTTTATTTGAGGAGATTGTAAATAAGATTGACACTTCTATTGAAGTTAGTTCTTATTCTAATAAAAGATTTTATACTTGTAACACTAAATGGATTCGTGCAGGTAAAATTATTTTTGGTAAAACAGCAGGAAATACAGACGCTACTTCTGTTGTTACCTTAGTAGTAAAGGACACGTACTTTGAAATAGAAAGTGCTACACTCGTGAAATCGGTGCGTTGTCCGTTACCATTTGCAATTACTGGAACTAAGTTAGCTACTAATATAGAGTTTACTAAAAAAGACAATAATCTATTAAATAAAACTCCTTTAGTTTGGTTGCTTGAAAATCATAGTGAAAAACTTTATGGTATAGATTCATCAATTGAAAGAGATATGGAAATGACTGTATTATTTCTTGATGAAACAGATGTATTGAACTATTACACTAAAGACCATAGACTTCAAGTTTCCGAACCAATGATTGCTTTAGAGGAAGAATTTGAAAAAGTAATTAATAATTTTGCACTTTATAGACGATTAATTAGTTTTAATAGAAAAGTTTTTAGTAGATTTGGTACTGAAACAGAAAATGGTATGTATAAAAACATACTTGACGCTAATTTAAGCGGTATTATTATTACCTATTCTGTATCAAAATATAAAGATGCTTGTAAATGTTAGTTTGAAGCGTTAGAGCCGAGATAATCACTCTACAAAACGAAAACCCAACGTAGCGTAGAATGAATTATTGTAAACTTTAACCTAAAAACAAACAAAAAATGGAAATGACTCCAGAACAAGTAATTGAGAAAGTAAACTCAATTGTCGCTGAAAAAACAGCAAATTCCGTTTCTAAAACAGACTTAGAAGCGTTGAAAAATCAATTAACAGACTTAGAAGGTAAATCTGACAACTCCGAAGTTAAATCTGCAATTGCAAAATTGGAAGGTTTAGTAGAAGGAATGAAAGAAGAAAAAACTTCAAAAAATGTTAGTTTGAAATCTATCGGACAAGCTATCGCTGATGCTTACTCTGACTCTATCGACCAAATCAAGGACATCGCTGAAAAAGGTGGTTTAATGAACCTTGACATCAAAGCAGTAGGTACAATGTCAATCACGAACAACTACTCTGGTGGTACAGTTGCTTTATCGCAATTAGAAGCTGGTGTTACTCGTATTGCACGTAGAATGCCTTTCTTACGTTCTTTAGTTAATGCTTCTGGTACTACTTCTAAGTATATCACTTATATCCAATCTAACGGACAAGAAGGTGGTGCTGATATGACAGCAGAGGGTGCTTTGAAATCACAAGCTGACTTCAATGTAGTTGAAACTTCTGTAGCAGTTAAGAAAGTTACAGCATGGATTAAAGTTTCTAAAGAAATGATTGCTGATTTACCATTCATGCGTAACGAAATCAACAATGAGTTGATGGAAATCGTTGAATTGAAATTAGATTCTCAAATCCTTTCTGGTGATGGTTCTGGAGATAACTTAACTGGTATCTTACAAAATGCTGTTGCTTGGGCGGCTGGTAACTTTGCTTTAGCTTATGTTTTACCTAACGAGTTTGATGTATTATCTGTAGCAATCGCGCAAATTCAAACTGGATTATTTAATGCTAACTATATTGTTCTTCACCCAGAGGATGCAGTTAAAATGCAATTAACTAAAACAAGTACTGGTGAATACACTTACGCAATGCAATATGTTGATGCTAACGGAGTTACTAGAGTAAAAGGTATTCCAGTTATCGAAAATGTTGGTATGACTGCAGGAACTTTCTTAGTTGGTGACTTTACTAAATCTAACTTACGTATTCGTGAAGACTTGAATATCCAAGTTGGTTATGTGAATGATGACTTTACTAAAAACTTAATGACAATATTGTGTGAAGCACGTGCGGTTCATTATGTTAAGTCTAATCATTATGGAGCATTTGTAAAAGGTACATTCTCTACTGCAAAAACTGCATTATTAAAACCATAATTTGAATGGGGAGGGCAACTCCCCTTCTTTTCTTTAATCTTTAAAATTAAAAAATATGTCATTAGGATGTAAATGTGATTCTGGATTATCAAATACTGGTAAACCAAACTGCGTAACGATTCAATCCGTTACCTCAAAACTTATATTAGTTCCATTGAAAGATGCTACTGGAACAAAAAACTCTTTAGACCTTACAGCTACTTTTACCGAAGCTACTTTTACAGCTTTAGCTAATCAAGCAGATGCTACTAAAAGATGGTTTTCACTTCCACAATTTGAAAATGTTGAACTAGCAAAGGCTGATTCTACTTTCGAGGAAGCTCCATCTGGAAGAAAAGTCTTTATCAAACAAGGTAAACGTTCTTTTGCAGGTCAATTATGGAATGAAACACCACAATTATTAGGTAAAATTCAAAACAATAGATGTGTTGATTTTGGTGTTTACATTGTTGACGTTAACGGAAACTTAGTTGGTTCTAAAGTTGGTGATAAATTATACCCAATTCCAGTAGATAATGAGTCTTTTGAAGCAAAATTAATGTTTGCTACAGATGCGGCTACTCAAAAAATCATGGTAGGATTTGACTTCTACAGATTGTTTGATGAGTCTACAATGTGGTTATTAACTCCATCTGATACAACTGACTTGTATGACTTCAATAACCTTGAAGGTTTGTTAGATGTAAACATTGCCATCTCTGGTATTACAACTACTGGTGCAGTTGCTACATTGACTTTAGACTATGGTACGGCTAAAAACCCAATTAAAGTTAAAGGATTAGTTGCTTCTGACTTCTTGTTATATAACACTACGACAAGTACAACTGTAACTAAAACTGTTACTGAAACAGCAGATGGTGTATATGCTTTTGTTTATACAGCAATTACTGGTTCAACTGACGTAATTAAATTGTCTTTAGCGAAAAGCGGTTATGTTGGAAGTAAAACTTATATTGATGCTTAATCTTTAATTAGATTCTTTTTAAGAGGAGGTACATTAATTTGTACCTCTTTTTTTTTACCTTTGAATTATGAAAGATCTTTTTGCTAAAACTGACATAAACAAAGTGCTTAATAAGGCAAAGTCTTTAGGTGGTTACAATCAAAGTTTATGGGTAAAATGTTTCGATGTTGAGTTTAGAAATAAGATTGTAAAATGGGTTCAAGAATACCAATTTCAAAAAGGACTTGATATAGATGGGAATATTATCGGTAGATACTCAAAACGTACAGAACAAATTAATCCTGACAAAATAAAAGGCACTCCGTTCACTTTAGAAGATTCTGGAGAGTTTTATCGTTCGATGTTTGTATCTGTATTTATAGATTCTATAGAGGTAGAAGGTGATGTAAGTAAATTTGAAGAATCTAAATGGTATGATGACCGAATACTTGGAATGACAGAAGATACACTTGTGTTATTTAAAGAAGAAATGAAAGAAAAATATATAAAGAATGTTAGAGAAATATTATCAATCGATTGAAGAAATACCATTGTTTAATTGGCAAAAATGCCTTGAAGGTGATGTAAAGTACGTTAATTTAGAAACTAAAGAAGATTCTAGTAACCAAGAAGCATTCACTAAGTTATACGATGAATTTTTACAGAAACGTGGTGTAAACAAAGAATATAAGAAGTATTTGGATATTCTAAAGAAGAAAGCGTTGTTGCAATGTGAATTTTTGATTACAAAAGATGATTTCAAGCTAACAGAAATAGAAATACAAGATGCTAAAATTGTATCTTTACAAAAGACTTCTGAAGCAGGTTTAAGTATTGATAAGACATTGATATATTTAGGTAAATGGTTAGGTTATAGATTAGATTGGAAAATTATCTCTGTATCAGAGTTTTATTCGATACTAGAAGAATACGAAAAACAAAGTAATATTAGTTGATATGAGTGAAAAAATTAAGAGTTCCGATATATTTGAAGGCGATATATTTAAGATAGTTGTAGATAGTGCAGAATTAGCAAAAACTAAAATTGCTGAATTAAACAAAGAACTGGTAGAGGTAGGAACGTCTTTTAAAAAAGAATTAAGCGGAATTAAAACTGACAACGTAAAAGAAATAGAAGCATTAATTGTCAAGGTTAAAGAATTAACTAAGGCAGTAGATGCTCAAACGCAAGTAAATAAAGCAAATGAAATCGCAATTCGTGAAGCTAAAAAGACTTCCGAACAAGCATTACGCGAAGAAGAAAAAACTAAACGTGATGTATTAAAAACGCAAGAACAAATAAATAAATCAAATGAACGTGCTGTAAAAAATCAAAAAGATTTATCTGATGCTTACAAGCAATTAGCACAAAATACTCGTGATTTAAAGAATGAATCTAAGCGTTTAGGTGCTGAAATGCTTGAACTTGAAAAACAAGGCAAAAAAAACTCGGCAGAATACTATAAACTAAGCAGACAATATAAAGAAACTACTAAATCAGCAATTGAAGGTGATAAAGCACTTAAAAAACTTGATAGTACAGTAGGTGATAACTTCCGTAATGTAGGTAATTACCAAAAGGCTATTGGTGGATTGAAAAATGCTTTAATGCAGTTAGGATTAGCATTTGGAGTGTTTGATGGTATTCGTGCATTGTTAGATACACAGATTAAGTTAGATTCACTTAATTTATCACTAAAGAACGTTTCTAGTAGCACCAAAGAGTATCAAGCTAACTTTGCCTTTCTTAAAGATTTATCATTGTCTTACGGACAAGATTTACTTGTATTGATTGATTCGTATAAAAACTTTATTGCATCTACTTCATCATCTAATTTAAGTTTAGACCAACGTAAAAGAATTTACGAAAGTGTAATTAAAGCAGGTTCAGCACTTGCCTTATCAAATGATAATATAAAAGGTTCGTTACTTGCTATATCTCAAATGTTCTCTAAGGGTACGGTTTCAGCAGAGGAATTAAGACAGCAATTAGGCGAAAGACTTCCTGGTGCTTTCGGTATCATGGCAGATTCAATGGGTGTTACCGAAGCTGAATTAGGTAAATTAATGAAGGAAGGTAAAGTTTTGGCAGATGATGTAATGCCAAGATTTGCTATAATGTTAGAAAGAAGTTTTGGTGATAACGCTAAGGCAAGATTAGAAACTTTTGGTGGAGCATGGAACGTACTTAAAAATAATGTTACTTTATATTTCGACCAAGCACAAAAAAATATTGGTGTAAATAAAACTTTAGCAGGAGTATTATTAGGATTAGGTAAAAACATTGGAAGTGTACTTAATAATATTCGTCAATTAGTTACATCTTTTATTGCTTTTAAATCTATTTCTATTTTAGCTTCTTTAGCTATAACTTCTGTTAATACTGGATTATTTACAATGATAAAAAATGCTTGGAAAAGCAAAGAAGCATTTAACCTATTAGGATTATCATTAAAACAATTAACATTTATTGCTGTAATAGATGGATTAGTTAAATTAACAGAGCATTTTATAGCTTTAGCAAATGGAACAGACCAAGCGACAATAGCTCATTTAAGGTATCAAAATGCAACTGAAAGAGGTAATGATAATACTAAAAAGTTTTTAGATGCAAAGAGAGATGAATTAGCATTAGAGATAAAAACTCAAAAAGCCTTATTAGATACAAAACAAATTACAGCAGAAGTATATAAAGCTAGAATAAAATTAAAACAAGATGAAATTAATGAAGATGTAAAAGCAAAGATTAAAAGTTTAGAGAGTGAAAGAATCGCTTATTCCGATCCAAGATTAGCATTAAGAAAACAACTTGGTGGGGCGCCAAAACCTGCGAAAAAACCAATTAAAGAATTTTTTACATCTGGTATTGGTGGCGACCAAGTTGGAGAAAGTGATGCTTCCGCACAATATCAAGCAGATTTACAACAATATTTTCGAGATGCAGCACAATTTAATAAATATGTTAAACAAGGTGCTGAAATGCAAAGAGTAGATATAGAATTAAGAAAATACTACTCATACCTTAAAGAAAATGCAATAATGAACACTAAATTTTCTGGAGGTGCAGGAGATGGTAAAAAAGAGAAGGGATATGCTGAAAGAGATAAAGCTCTTATAGATTTAAACACAGAATATAAAACTACAAATGAGTATTTATCAAGACAAGTAGAATTACAAGCTAAAATATCAGAATATGAATTAGATAGAGATATTATAAAAGCACAAGAAGAATATAATAAAGAATTAGAAAAACAACAAAAAATACTTGAAAATACTGGAGATTATGCTATCGGTTCACTTTATTATGCTTCAGAAGATGAAAAATCTAAAATGATAGCGTCTGAACAAAAACAGTTTGATAATAAAAAACTTTTAAGAGAAAAAGATTATAAGGAAAAATATGATGAATTAAATGCAGACCTTGAACAAGAAAAAAATAAAAAAATTGAAAATGCACAAGAAATAGAGGATACAATTGCATTAAAGCGAAAAAATGCAAAGAAAGTATTAGGCACTAAAGGAACTTCTGATAGTGCAAGGCAATCTGCAAAAGATGATTTAAAATGGGCTATTGAGCAAGAAGAATATTTAAAAATTAAAAAATTAGAAATAGATGATAACTATGAAGTTGAAAAAGCAAATATTAAAGAACAAGCTAAAAACGAACGTAAAGATTTAGATAAAGAAGAACTCAATGAATTAAAGATACTTGGTGATAAAAAAGCAGATATTGAAAAACAAATAAATGAAAAAATTGCTAAAGACCAAGATGATTTTGAGTTGAAAAAAGCAGAGATGCGATTAGAAATGATTAAAAACACAGCTGAATCTGTAAATAATCTAATTCAAAAATCACTTGAACATTATATCAACATGGCAGAACGCAGAATTGATATGTTAGACAAGCGTATGGATAGGATGTCTACACAAGCTGACTTCTTACGTGAAAAAGCAGTAGCAGGGAATATTCAAGCACAAGAATCACTTGCTGTAATAGACAAACAAGAAATAGATGCACAGAAAGAAAGAATGAATGAGCAAAGGTCAATACAAAGACTACAAATAGCAATGACTGTATTTCAAGCGTATTCAAACAATATTCAAAATGCTAAGGTAGGAGAGAATCCATTTACAAAAACACTTACTGATATTACTTTGCTAAATCAATTTGTTGCTAGTTTACCTACATTTATTGATGGTACTGAAACTAATATTGCTGAATCTTTAGGTAAAGCACACATGCAAGGTCAAGACGGTTATATTGTACGTGTAGATGGTTCTGAAAAAGTATTAAATCCTAAACTTTCTGCAATGACTGGTAACATGACTACATATGAAATTGCTAAATTAGCAGAAGACTTCCGTAGAGGTGATATTATGCGTAAAGGTGAAGGTGCAATGCAATTAAATGTTGGTTCATGGGGAACGGATATGATTGTATCTAAATTAGAATCTTTAGAGCAAACAATTAAAAACAAACCAGAATCTAACATTGAACTTGGGGAAATAGTTGGTGGAGTAATGCACATTATGGAAACTAAAAAGACTGGCAATACAAAAGTTCGTAACATTTCAAGATTCTCTTAAATAAAACATTATGAAGCATAAGATAAACGGACAAGAAATATCTCCAGATAATAGATTTGACATTGGTGTTTCTATTGATTTTGATGCACGTATAGACCAACAGAAAATGACTACTGATACAGTTGTACTTTCAAGGGAAGGAAATAAGATTGTAAAAGACCATATTAATCAAGGTAAACTATTAGAAGGAATACCATACGAAGTTGAGTTTGCGCCACAACAATCAATTCAATACTTTGTAGATTTAACAAGTGAAATGAAGGTGTATGATAATAAAGTACACGTTACGCTTAAAAACTACTTAGGACACGACCAATTTTTTGATAAAGCAGAAACTTTAATATGGGATTTAGTTAACTTATCAAATCCAATTACTAGTATTGACATTAAGTATCAGATATTACCACAAGATGCAAATGCACGTGCTTTAATGGCTTCATTAGGTTTATTTACTATATCTATGTCTATTGCACAACAAAGTAGAGAGGTAAAAGAAAGAGCAATAAGTGTTGCGTGGGCTACACAACCTTTATATGGAGTATCAGCAGTAGGACCAGTACTTGTTCCAGATTGGAAAAGTATTGTAATAAATATACTTAAATTAGTTGTTGCATTGATTTTTACTGCAATATTACTATTCCAAGCAGTTGTATTAGGACTTGAAATATATAGATTATTAAATCCACCATTAAACATTTTAAAAGCAAGTACAGCAATAGATCTACTTAAAAAAGGATGTAATCACTTAGGGTTTAAGTTTAAATCCTCAATCTTAGAGGGTGATTATAAAGACATGGTAATACTTCCAGTTCCACAGAATAGAACAAATGTAAAGTGGTACGATGTATTCTCTGGTGATTTTGGTACTGGATTAAACAAAGCATTTCCACAAGCAAGTGATACAGTTGGAACTTTAGGTAGTTTAATCTATGCAATGGAAAATATGTTCAATGCTAAGACTAAAGTTCAAAATGGTGTTGTTCAATTAGAACGATGGGATTATTGGAAAGTTAATGCTAATCAACAATTATCTTCTTCACTTGTTGTTCAAGCAGATAGGGTTAATGCCTTCGAGTATGACTTTAGTAAACTATTCAAAAGATATTACATACATTATTTAACTGACTATTCCGATTATAATACACTTGATGCTTTTGAAAATAACTTAGCAGAATATTCATTAGATACAACTAAACCTACAGACCCTAAATTAAACCTTATAAAAGGACTTCAAGAAAAAACGATACCATTTGCACTTGCTAAGAGAAAAAGTAAGCTAACGTGGCTAGAAAAGCAATTCTTAGGGTTATATAAAGCTATAGATAAGTTGTCGGCTGGTAAAACTGGGCTTGTTGCTAAGAAAAACAAATATGGTGCAATACAGATTACAGACCCATTCTTTTCCACTACTAAAATATTTATGTGGGATAAGGCGTTTGGTGCTAGAGAAAATCAAGATCTTCTTAAACCTACATATCTTTGGGATAAATATCACTACATAAATAATCCAGAAATATATCAGTATATAGTAAAAAAAGGTCTTAAGATAAAAATAACTAGCACTGAATTTTTAGGTATTTTAAATAAAAACTTTGTGCTTATAGATGGTAAATTATGTGAAATTACCAAACTAGATTATTTTGATGAAAGAAATTATGCTATAATTGATTACAAAGAACCTTATAATGTGTTTACAAATCAATTTAAGTTAACAAAAATATATTAAATTTGTTCTATGAATACAGATACTCTATTGCAACTTTCTAAAGAATTAGAAGTTATAACAAAAGAAGCTAAGGATAAGTTCGAATTAATATCACTTAATAAGGATTTAAGTGATGAATATAAGTCGGTTATTGAAAGAGCAAAGCAAATGTGTTCCGAATTGCAAGTAGCAATGGAGAATAAGGATATTAACAAAATGAATAAACTATTAGAAGATGCCAATAAAATTAGTATCTAAGTCATATACAGACATTTATGGTAACTCTAGTAGCAACTATAAAGCAAATGCTGGTGATAAAATAATCTCTAAACTAACAATTAGTTCTGATATTTACGTTCGTTCTAGTAGTAAAAATCAAATGACATTTGATGATTTTGATGGTGTGTTCAGTCAATCAGATGGAGATTTTTTAGAGTCTGGATTTAGAAAAGGAATGACTCTTTATTGGAAAGCTATAGACAATGCAAATGTTGTTAGGAGTTCATGGACAGTAACTATTACCGAAGTTTATCCATTATATCTAGTTCTTACTGGTTCACTTCCAAATGTAAATAATAGTAGTTCACAAGATTCTATTTGGTTAATATATACTGATTCTACTCATGATGAAATAAATTTAAGTTTAAACTTTACAGATAGTGAAAATCCTACTTCTACACCAGATAGTTTAATTGATGGTGAAGTAAGCAGATTTTCTTATCAAGGACTTACAGCATTATCGGTTGGTTCTACAGCTAATTTAACACAATTAGGCAAAAAGTCTGGACAATTTGCAATAACAACTACTACAATTAAGCGTTTAGCTGATTCTACTAACGTATATGTAACTGGAAGAAGTGTTAGAAATTATGAAGTATCATTTACTACGATCTTCTCTGGAATGTTGTTTGAAAATATGTTTATTGGTAAAAAATACCTTAAACAATTTGCTCAATTAGATTTTAGAGTAGTGTCTTCTGAAACAATTAAGCCTACTACAATATCTATAGATGATGAATGTGATACTGGATGGTTTAATGAATCTTATAACACAGAAATTCCAAAGGTATTATCAGCTACGGATGATGCTAGTAAATTATATTACAATCAACCTATTAGTTTTACGGCTACAATACAAGTTAAAGGCACAACTACTACTCAGTTAGAAATAGGTGCTGTTTATGAAACTTTTGATGATACATATAACTTAAACAAAGCACAAAATCAAAGTGATAAATTATTTTTACTTAAAACTGGATTAATAGGAGTTGCAAACATAGGTAGTACATATACTTCTTTAGGAATTGGAGCGTATCAAATAACATTAAATAGCTTTTCTTACTTTGATTCTGGTGGAGATAGGTTTTTTAATGTTGGATTAAGTTTTAATCCTTATACATTTGGTGCATTTATTGAAGCTAGAGGTGATTCTGATAGACAATTTTACTTGTGGATTAAAGCTGAAAACTATAATTACCTTGTTTTTGGTGGTGATTTAGAATATAAATACGAAATAGGTCAAGAAATTACACCATATACTAATATTGTATTTAACCACTCTTACAATTTAGACTATTCAGACCTTACAACTCCTACTCAATGTAACGATATAAACATAGAGGATGATCTCGGATTTATAGCTGACTTTGATTTATTTCAGTTAAATGTAAATTCGTCTGTTAAATCTAGTATTGTTGTATATAATTCTATTACTTGGGATGAATTTGTATTAGATTCTATTGAATTTGACATATCACAACAAGATTTAAACTATTTTACAAAACAAACACTCGCTTTAAATAATAATTTACCTCAAAGTTCTGCAAAGAAAGTAGCATATTTAATGCAAAAAGCAAACGATGAAGGAATTATAACGGTTAGATTATATTATCCATTCTTAATTAATTGGACTTACTGGCAAAAACTATTAAATACACATCCTTACTTTACTTCTAAAAATATTAGCAACAACGATTGGTTTAATTTTCAAGTTGCACCATGGTCTTTGAAAATAAAAACAGAGATTGTTCGTAATAATAAAACAGATTGGTTTTATAAAGACATATCAATTAAAGACTATGATGATAGCACAATTGTATCTACTATATCTTTGTTTGAATATCCTGCAATGACAGCGTTAAACGGTCTTAAAGAAGATAAACAGATACTTATTAGAGCAACACACGTAGCACCTTCTGTATGGGCTTCTGATATTTACGGACAAATAACTATTGAACCTAAAGAAAGTTCACCAAGATGGTTGATGTCTACTGAAATAGATACTAATACAGATAATATTAATCCTTTGTATGGTATTACAGATAACAAACTTACTTCTAGTGGATTAGGTACTAACACTATTGTTTTTGAGTGTTTATTAGACATGACTAAGGTTACTTCTACGAATTTATGTATTACCTCAAAAATAAGTGATGATTCAGCACAAGGTGGAGATTTATTTATTTATACGACTGGAATTGGAGTTTCTAACACAAATAATATTAATTTTATAACAGCATAATAAAGATATGAGTGAACAACTAAAACAGCAAACATTATATAATGTTTCCGAATCAAATACTAAGAACTTACTATGGGCTGATGTTTATGTAAGTGGTACAGAAGGTGCATCTGGAATTTATGTTTCTCGTAGAATGACTTGGGCGCAATGGATAGCCTATCTTAATGCAAACGGAGCAACTGGTCCTGCTGGTACTAATGGTACTAATGGTACAAATGGAACTAATGGAACTAATGGTACAAATGGTGATAGAGCACTAATGACTCTTAACTATCAAAGTAGCAATTTAACACTTCAAACTGGAACTTTAACATTACCAGTAAATCCTTCTTTTCCTTTAGTTAATTTAGGATGGATACAAGGTACTAGAATTAGAATTTGGAATAGTGCTACAGCATATATGGAAGGTGTTATTACTTCTACTATAAATAATCCGCAAACAACTAATATTTCAGTTAATATTGACTACGTTATTGGTAGTGGTACTCAATCTTTATGGAATGTAAGTGTTGCTGGAGATTTAGGTAATGGAAATCCAAGACTTCAAACAGTTACAAGTTCAGCTACAGTTACGCCAGTATCTACTAATGATATAGTAACTATTACAGCGCAAGCTGTTGGACTTACACTTGCTAATCCTACTGGTACTTTTGTTGAAGGTCAAGCATTAATGATTAGAATAAAAGATAATGGTACAGCAAGAACTATTGCTTTTGACACTAATTATAGAGCAATAGGTATTACTTTACCTACTACTACTGTTATTAGTAAAACTATCTACCTTGGAATTATATACAATTCTACGGATGCAAAATGGGATATTTTAGGTTTAAATCAGCAAGCATAATGAATTACTATAGTTTAATAAGTTCAATGTTAAAAGCAAAGGCTAGTACGCTTTTAAATGGTTTGTATGCTGTATATAAAGCTGAATCAAACGCTAACGATTCGCTAGGTGTTTACAATGGAACTGCACAAGGTGGATTAACTTATAGTGCTGGAAAGAGTGGAAATGCTTTTACTTTTAATGGCACAAATGCTTATGTTCAATTGCCTAATAACTCATTGAACTTTTTAAATAGCTTTACGATTGGTTGGTGGATGTTTATTACGGGAAATTCGGGTGATGGTCAACAGCCAATATCAAATGCACAAAGAAATGCTGGCGGGAGCACAATATTTGGATATGGTGTGTTTGTATACACCAATAATTTAACACTTCAGGTTATGGATGGTACTAATTACGTAGGTTTATCTTGTAATATGAGTGCATTATTTGGTACTTGGGCTTACGTTGAGATTGAAAGAGAATGGAATGTAGGCTCTAAAATAAGAATAAACGGGAGTGTTGTGGCTAGTAATAGTTCAACAATCAATCCAGCTTATAGGTCTGACGTAGCACATACACCATCTATTGGTGTATATAAACACACTCTTGGAGAGAGTTACTTCATGACTGGTTTAGGTAAAATTGACGAGGTAACTATTCACAATAGGATATTGACACCTACAGAAATAACAACATTATATAACGCAGGAGCTGGAAAGTTCTATCCAACATTTTAAATTATGAAAGTAAGACAATTAACACTAGAACAAAAGAATATCCTTGTAGGCAAAGTATGGGGGTTCCAAGGTCAATTATTCAATTAATAAATGTTACTATTCCATTTATTACTAGTATCTTTGAGTATGATTAAAATAACTCAAAAAGAAAATAGTAAGTACACTATATTAGGATATAGTCATACTGATAATAATTACGTAAAATATTTTGACGCTAAATGTATTTGCGGAAACAAAACAAAATTAAATCTTCAAAGTGTTAAAAAAAGTATTTCATGTGGTTGCTTATCAAAATACATGAAACATAAAACGCATGGAATGAGTAAAACAAGTGAGTATAAAACATGGCAAAGTCTTAAAGATAGATGTATTAACGTAAACAATCCTAACTTTAATAATTATGGAGGTAGAGGAATAAGTGTTTGTAAAGAATGGATTGATTCTTTTGATGTTTTTTTAATAGATATGGGATTAAAACCATCAGTAAAACATTCTATAGAAAGAATAGATGTAAATAAAGGGTATTATAAAGAAAATTGTATTTGGGCTACAAAAAAACAACAAGCTAATAATACACGTTCAAATTATTTTTTAACATATAAAGGAATAACAAAAACGAGGGCGGAATGGGCTGATTTTATAAATGTAAACGTAAGAACTTTAGCTAGTAGATGTAGAGCTAATAAACCAATAAATGAAATACTAAAAGAATATGAATAATATAAAAGTAAGAGAGCTTACAAACGAACAAGCTCAAATTTTGACAGGAAAGGTATGGGGTTACCAAGGTCAATTATTCAACCCTCAAACAGATGCAAATGGTAAAAAATTTATCTCAAATGAAGAGGTTA
>Ga0209297_1000420_pt1 | contig 27620 bp, 44 predicted proteins | sample S_130805_MF_Meta_FD_187322 | JGI IMG/M metagenome (GOLD analysis project Ga0209297, IMG submission 187322) | Freshwater microbial communities from Lake Simoncouche, Canada to study carbon cycling - S_130805_MF_MetaG (SPAdes) (version 2) | ecosystem: Environmental > Aquatic > Freshwater > Lake ...
GTATATATTTGTTTTTAATTCATTAATATCTTTTGCAAATTCTTTTGATGGTAAATATTTATTTTCTACTAAATTACCTTTATAACTATTAACTCTTTCATTTAAACTACCTAAGTATTTATCATGAACTTTTATTTTAGCTGCCATAACATCTGGACTATCTGTTACTGATAAAAGAACTGGTCCTAATTCTTTAACCTCTGCTGGTCCCACTTGTGCACCTCTAGTAGCTTTAATAAAGTTTTTATTATAAAGTTCTACATTAGCTTCAAATCCAGCAAATTCTTTAGCACCTAATCCTGTTTGTTTCCAATAACTTTGAATAGTACCAACTATTGGTCCTGTAGGTTTTCCTAATTTGTTAAATGTTATACTAATATCTTTTAATTGATCTAAAGCTTGATCTTTATCTGCTTGTTTTTGTAGTTCGTCTGCTGAAGGTTTTTCTTTAATAGTAATATCATTAGTTCTAACTACTTTACCATCTCCCAATACTTTAATTTTTTCTTGGGCAAAAGTTCCTTGAGGTAAACGTTTAGCTGCTAATTCTTGAGGAGTTAATGTATGAAAATATTCATAAGAATTTTCATTTGTTGCTTTTTGTAGTTTAGCTAATTCAGATAATCTTTCATTTTCTAATTTTTTAATTTGCATAGATGTTTCTGCAACTTTGGGTAAAGCCATACCCACATTAGAAGCAACTGCTCCTAGTTGAGATTGCCCAGGCATTCTAGTTCCAGTTAATAAACTAGATGCTATAGGAGCAAGTAAAAGAGCTCTTCTTTCCCCTTCAGAATAAACACTACCTAATTCTGGAGATTCTTTAATAGCTGTTTTTACTGGACTAGTTGGAGCTGGAATTATAGAAGGACTTTCCTTTGTTATTTTAGGTGTAATTACATTAGGTTCTTGTTTATTAGTTGAGGATGTAGTTTTATTTAAATCTAAAGTATCTTTTGTATAATCTTCTTTAGAGATGTATATAGGTTTATTATAATTAAAGTCCATTGCTAAAGATGTTCCAGCATAAGGATCTTCTATATCTACACCTCCGCCTTCATAAAAACGTTTAGCTCTTAAAGAAGCAAGTCCACCATCTTTAAAACGTGCTATGTTTTTACTTACTGATTGTAAGTATATGTTTTTAAATAATGTTCTAGTTAATACTTTATCCATTATGCAGTAGCCTTAGGTTGTAATGCTTGATACGTAGCATACGCTCCTAAACCACTACCTAAAGATTGAGCTAAAGGACTTGTTGTTGGAGCCGTTGCAGCTGTAATTCCTGAAGTTGATTTAGGACCTGCAGCATATACGTTTGATAAAAATTCTACTCTTTGTAAAGGTTCAGTAGCTTTTTGTAATGCAGACTGTCTTTCAGCATCTAATGCTTGTTGTGTAAGTTGTCTTTGTAGTCCACCACCAGCCATTAATTGATTAATATCAGCTTGTGACATAGCTTGTTGTTGAACACCAAGTTGTCCTAATTGTTGTCCAGCTTGTAAACCAATTTGTTGTTGTTGAGTAGCTGCTCCTAGTGCAGTATTAAATCCAGTTTGTTGAGCTTGTCCAATAGAGGCTAATCTTCCTCTTTCCATCTCAGCTCTTTGAACTCCTTCTCTGCCACCACCGAATGCACCAGCTTGAACAGCTTGTCCAGCCAATTGATTTTGTGCCATTGCAGCTTGTCTATTAATTTCATCTAATACATATGATTGATATGGATTATAAAATTGAGAAATATTTGGTCCTTGTTGTGCTTGTAGTATAGATCCAATACCAGCTTGAGTAGTTGGAGCACCTACACCAGTTGTTCCAGCTTGTCCGATTCCTTGTTGTTCTAATCCTGAAAGACCAGCAATTCTAACGTCTGGTACATTTGCATATAATGGTTTTTCAGCAGCACTACGTGCTATATCCATTAATTCAATTTTACGTTCTTCAATACCTGGAGCTTCTCTAACAAATTGAGTAGTTGTATCTGGTGCAGCTTGTTGTGATCCGCCTCCACCGCCTCCAAGATATTGTCTTAATCCTGTTTCTTCATTAATTGTTCCTGCACCACCGTGCATTTTAAGAAGCCTAGCTTCAAATTCATTAATATGAGCAAGTTCAGTATCTCCTTCAATACCTTTACCAGAAATTTCTTTGTAAAGTATTTTAAATAAATCTATCTTTTCTTTTAATGTAATATTTTTTAAATCAATCATAGTGCTTTTTCTAACTGTACATGTGTTTTTACAAATCCTTTATGTTTAAGAATTTTTTCCCAACCTGGTCTTGTAAATATCTCCATCTTTTTACATCCTAATGATCTTGCCCAGTTAACTACATTATCCATAAAATCTACCCAACTTCTATAATCTGTTCCTGTTGTTATTTTACAGTCACAGACTTTGTATTTAGGATACTGTCTTATTTCAGTAACACAAACACATTTAATCTTTTTATCTTTACCATCAAATGCTACCCATAATTGCATAGTTCCTTTTTCTAACCATACTTTTACGTCTTCAGCATCTGCAAAAGACCCTGCTCTATCACAAGCTTTTTGTATTAGATCTTTAACTAAGACCCATACACCAGCAACTTCGTCTTGTTTAAATACTATTAAGTCTAATTTACTTTTAGTATTTTTGGTATTAATAGGTAATACCGACACATTATCAATGTGCTGTTGCTTTTCTGCTTGCATCTAATAAATCATAAATTCTTTTAAAACGTTTTTGTTGTTCGTAAAAGAATTCTGCTCCTAGTTTTCTCATTTCTTTAGCATTCTTAGGACTAGCTCCTGCTAATATACCAGCTCCTAAAACACCATCAGTTCTTGTAACAAATTCTCCGTCTGCTAATTGAGCTAACATTGTATCTTCTTCTTTATCTCCATTACCAGCACCATCTTCTACATAACCATTAACTCTCATATAATTATCTTCATTGTCTTCATCAGTTATTGTTTTTGATGGTAAATAATTAACTCCGCCATCTTTAAAATGATTTAAAGTAGCAAGTCCACCTTGTTGTAAAGTAATTGTTTCTCTTCTGTAAGGACCAAATTTACTTCCACTTTGTACATCTGCTCTTTCTTCTGGTATATAGCCTTGTTGTGGTAATTCTACTGTTTGTCCTGTTTTAGGATCTTGTGTATAAAATTTTCTTGCTCTATATAAATCTGGATAGTTTGCATTATATGTAAACATACTTCTTTCATACGGTTCTCTTTCAAAAGCACCTGATAAATAACTTAATGCAGGTAATCCAAATAAAGCCGCCTTACCAATATCTAATTCTTTTTCTCCTGGAACTCCGCCTTTAACTTGTTTTTCAAATGCATAACTATATGCATCTTTCGCTTTTTGTGTGGCTGTATCCAAAAAAGATTTTTCTTGTGGGGGTGTTTCTAAAGTTATAGGAGTTTTTCCTAAAGTTGTTCCTGAAAGATCTTGCATTGATACTGATGGTGTTGCTGATAATGTTTGTAATTGATTAAATCCTAAACCACCTTCGGTACCTGTAGGCATTCCAGCGTATGGATTAAATGCTCCTAGACCAGCTTGTGTTCCACCTTCTAGTGCTGCTTGTGTTGCAGCTTGTGTTGCTGCGTCTGTAACAGCGTTAGTTCCTAAATTTTGTAATGCTGCGATTCCACCTTGATTAGTAAGAGCTGATAATCCAGCTTGAGTTCCACCTTCTATTGCAGCCGCAGGTGCTGCACTCATTAAACTTCCAATACCTGTTCCTAAATTGTATCCACCGTATGCTCCAATAGCTGTGCCTAATATTCTACCTAATCCGCTAGCACCAGCTTTCTTAGAACTTTTATAACCTTGATATCCCCCATATATGGCGAGGGCAATTGTTAATGGATCCATATATAATAAAATAGTTAACTAATTAACCATTTTAACGAATTTATTAGCTCTTAGCAATATCAGAGCTGTTAGGATCTATATCACTATTGATTGTTTTTCCTTCTATTTCAGTAGAAGTTTCTGTTCTTTTAAATTCATCTAAAAGTCTACCTGTATAACTGTATTCTCCATGATGGGATATGTATTCATCTACTAATGCATACATCTTAATACCTACATGTTTACATAGTTTACAGAAATAAAAATCTTCACCTGTATAAGTTTTATCGTCTTTATTCCAATAAGTATCAAAAAAGTTATACATATGATTTCTTTTAACTAATTTACCATCAATTAAAGTATGTTGATTAATAGTAAATTCTGGATATTCTTTTATAAGTTTTTCAATTACTTCTTTCTTAATTAACATACATCCAGCGGGACCTCTTTCTACTTCTATAAAGCCATTTACAACTTTAACATTAGTAGGATCTGGAACAGACATTGTATATTGATTACCTAATAAATGTGGACTTAAAGTTTCCCCAGCTAATATTCTTGCTTTAACTTTATCATGATCTGTTCCTTTAATAGGATATGGGACAAGACAAATTTCTTTGTCATAATTAATCATCCTTTCAATCATTTTAAAATTAAAAGATATATCAGAATCTATAAATAACATATGTGTACAGTCCGATTCCATAAACCCCGATACACATAATTGTCTTCCTTGTGTTACTAAACTACTTTTCATAACTTGAAACATTACAGCTATCTTTCTAACAAAACATTCCTTTTGAAATTCTAGACAAGCTTTAAAATAATGAATTGATACATCTGAATGAACAGGTGTTGCTACAAATATACGATACGGTTGTTTATATCCCATTTAAAAAATTCTCCCAATAAGTCTTTATTACATTCCAATGATAAAATTGTCTATAGTACTGTTGTTGAAATTTCATTTTATTTTCATCTGGATTACTTAATATAGAAGGTAATTGATCTATAACTGAAGTAAATTGAGTAGCTAATAACTTTTTACTATTTTGATGAGGAATGTATATTGGAAATTCAGCACATGTTTCGTATAAAGCACCGAGGTCCGTGGTCACTACAACAAGACCCGCTGCTAACGATTCCATAGCCGCTACACAAAAAGTTTCTTCAAATGTAGATGGATGAACATAAGCATCATAGGTATGAAGTATCTTCATTAATTCTTTATGATTTAAATATCCTTTATAATTTACATTCTTCATTGATTTTGCTTTATCATATAGAGCAGTAAATTTATCATCATTATATTTTTTAAAATTATCTCCATAGATCTCAGTACTTGAATAAACATCTAATTCTATTTTATCTGTTTTAAGCTGTTCCATAGCATCTAGGAGCACGTCTAATCCTCTCCATGGTGTTGAGGTATATATTAACTTTATTTTATCTTTAGGTTTAAAATCTGTTCTAATAATTAAATCATCATCAAATCCATTTTTAATAACAGAACATAACTCCGTTGGTATACTAAAAAAGTATCTATATTTTTCATAAGTCCAGTGAGAGTTAAATACATAGTAATCATATTTTCCATGATTTAATTTGTTTTGAAACCAAGGCATTAAGTTTGCTTGATCATAACTATTATGTACCCAAAGTATATTAGGTTTATCAATTACTAATTTATCTTTTTCTGGAATAGAGGTTGTTATTTGAACTTTATTAAGAAGGTTTTTAGATACGTACTTATTTAGATACTCTAATTGGATTTCAGTTCCGCCGTATGGATTCATTACTTGGTTTTACCAAATACTGTCAAAGATGCAACTGTTATTTTAAGATCTTGTTGTAAATCTTCTGCTTTTGTAGGTGTATTAGGATTTGCTACATCAGCATGGAACTCTTCTAAATTAGAATAAATTTGACCAGTAGATTTATTTTTAATTATTTCTTCAGCTGTTGCTGGTAGTACTGGAACTTCTTCTCCGTCTATGATTACTGTTTTTTGTGTCATCAATTAAATCCCATTGGGCATTTTGCTTTAACTTCTTGTTTACTTTCTACAGGTTTATTTCTACCAAGTCTATAACCCATAAAAAAAGCAAAAACTATAAATAGTAATACAAGTAATGTATGCCAAATATAAAACATAAAATTTAATATATACTATTAACGTCTACCTTGTCCACGATATTCTTTTCTATCATTTCTTTTATTTGGACTTTTTGAATGTCTTCCTGGTCTTTTTTTATTAGTATGTTTAATAAAAGCACCAGACCCATTACTTACTTTTCTAGCCATTAACCGTTTTGATCGTTTCTATTCATTTCTAATATAGATAATACGGCAGATATAGCATTCGTATCATTAGTTTGCAATAGTATAACATCACTTTCTTCTAATATAATAGGACCATTTGCAAGATTACAAATAGTAGGGCCAGATATACTAGCGTAAGCGATTTGATAAGTAGTAGATGCTGAAGAATCAGTAACAGATGCTTTTAATATTTTAGATCCAGATTCATTTGTAACTTGAATGTTTTGTATAATTGCTCTTGAGTTAGCAGGACAAGTATATACTGTAACAGTATTAGTACTTGTTGGATCATAGAATGCGTTTTTATAATAATTAGCCATAGTATTATTGTGTTAAATCATAAAAAGTTAAAAGTCCAATTCCACCACCATTACCAGAAAGTGTTTTAACACAAAGTGAATAAACGTCACTAGTTAATGTAAGAGATGCACCTAATTGTAAATCCCAATTAAAAGAAGCATTAACTCCAGATAAAGCAGATCTTCCTGATTTAGAAGTTACAAACTCACTATATACTAAAGTACCACTTGTTGTAGCAGTTGCGTTTATATCAAATTCAACATTAGCGTCGGATGCTGTAGCTGAATAAGAAGCTCCTGATAAAGTAGGATTTTTAAATAAAGATACTTGATAGTTATCAGTAGTTGTTGGTAAAAAATTTACATTATAAGGAATAACTACAGCTCCTAATGCTGTAGACGTAAGTCTAATAGACACTAAAGGTTTATAAGTCGTTGTTAAATAAGAAGCCGTCGTTGTAGTTGTCATCGCTGCAACATGTTCTATTGAAGTTTGTTCATAACCACCCTCTAATATAACTGAAGAACAAATTTGTTTTAAAGTAGAAGTTGTTGTAGTTGCCCCTGTATTTGTTATTTCATATCTTACAGGTAATATTGCAGTTGTCATATAAACAGAATTTCCATAAAAGTTTGAATTTTGATAAGTGTGACAAACTATGTATTGCCCATTAATAATAAATCCACATCTAATATTACCAACACCTAACCATTCAAAATCCATCCATAGTATTTGAGGATAACTTAAATTTAATGTTAAACCACTTGCTCCAGTTCCATCTAATTTATCACCATTCCAAGCAGATTGTTCAACTCTTCTTGTTGTATTATCTACAGAACCACCAACATAAGTTCTAAGTACAAAAGCTTTAAGAGCAGAGGTAGTTGTTCCAGCTCCTGATGTTTCAAAATATACTCCATTTTGAGTTCCAAAATATCCAATACGTTGTCTTAAATTTGCAGTAGGAGTTGCAGCTTTAAATGTCGCAAGAACTAATAATCCTTTACCAGGCTGATAAGGAAATGATCTAAAAGTTTGTCTAACTACCTCAGCTCCAGAAGTTGTATCATTTATCATTGCAACAGAGGCTTCATTAACTAAAAGACTGGTACTTCCACCTGTTATAGTTGCAGTATCAAATTGATTATCTATTGCGTATCTATTTTGTGAATCAAATATAGTATAAGGCTGAGATACTCTTAATCTCCCGAATGCATCAGTATTAGTTCCACCTATTGCAACATAGGACGGATTACTTGGACCTGAATTTACATTATCACAGCTCATTAACAACCATACCTTACATTATACCAAGTAAATCTTTCTTGAGCTTGTAATTGTTCTTCTAAAAAAGAAGTATTAAGTTGTGCTCTAAGTGTAGCAAGAGCCTGTAGAATTTGTCTCTGATTATCTGGAGAAAACTCATCTGTAGGTTCTGGTATAAAATAATCTATTTTTGCCATATTAACTTTGTGGTGTACTTCCTGCTCTTCCGTCTGGTTGTATATCTACTCTAAATATTCCGTATCTCCAGTTATCGTCTATTGCGTCGTTTTCTATTTTAATACTTGCTAATCTTGCTCTAGCACGAGTATCTACCTTATCAGTAGATGTAGTAATAGTAAATGGACCAATATAAGTTTCTCCTTTAGCAACCGTAGTATCAGCTGGATAGGATCTTAAATACAATGTTACATCAACTGTTCCTTCTAAATTTTTAAAGTCAGGTATAAATCTTCTAACTGACAAGAAGTATTCTCCATCTCCTTCCACATCTAAATCAAAGTCTCCTGATCTAACATAAGCAGATACTGCTAAACTAGTCGTATTATTAGTTGTTAAATTTAACACTTCATTTTTACCTTTATCCTGTGCAAAATAATATGAAGCTCCTAAACTTACTCCATTAATTGTAGGAACTGTTGGAGTTGCTGCTGCATCATATTCAGTTGCATATGGAAACTTAAATACTTTAGAATCTTCCCAAGTAGTTCTAGCTAATGAACCTGTTGTCCAAACCATATCTGCATAATTAACAGTAGTTACTCTATCAATTTGAGTTGATCCAGCTTTAGGATAGAACCAACTTATTTCAGTAAACAGTGTATTTAATCCAGCATAAATAATATCTCCAGCTGAATAATTAATTCCTAAATTATCAGTACCTTTAGTAGTAAATACAAAATCTTCAACTAAAGAATCTACATCTTTAACTGTACCATCATACATATTAAATCCACCAGAATCCCCCATCCACCAAACAGCTCCGTTAACGAATGCTATAGCGTGCTGACCAATACATCCACAATTAGATCCTACTTTTCTAATACTAAATGTATAAGGAGATCCAACAAATTGAATACTATACGCTGCAGTATCTGTTAAAACTAAAATATAATCTTTTGCTCTTACAGCACCAACAATAGTCGTACCATCATCTAATCTAAATGTACCTGCCGTATTTGTAGATGTTGGTTCATATACTTCAATATCTTCTTGATCTGAAAATCTTATAAACATTGGATCTTGAGTTGAAGGACTTCCAATAGTAGTCTCTGTTCCTAAATGTAATAAATGTCTATCTCTATCAGAAACTATTGTCAAAATAGAAGCTGTTGGATTATTTGGAACTAATGTAGCTCTAGTATTAACTCCAGTTCCAGCACTAGGATTCCATTTAAAAGTATTATTATTTTTTATAGTGGCTATTAAATCTTCACCAAAATTATCTAATGACCAATTTCCTGCTGCTATATCTGTATTAGATATTGTTCTAGGAGTTCCCCACGTAGATAAACTCCATGTTCCAGCTCCCCAACCATATGCTAATGTTGTAGTAATAGGTCCAACAAGATAATAAGGTGTTAAACCTAATGTTCCTCCAGTAGTTACTCCAGTTCCAGTTTCTGAAGTTGCCATAGTAATAGTAAAAGTATTTAAATTAGGTACAGTAACAACTTCAAATGTATTTGTTGTAAAACTTGCTGATGTATATCCAGTTGTAGTAGGTCCTGGAGTCGTGGCACTTGTAAATTTAATTAACTCTCCAACTAATAACCCATGTGAGTTTTTATTAACTGTAACTGTTGCTGATCCCGTTATAGAAGTATATGTACAAGAAGCTAACGCTCTTGTTGAATCAAGTGGCGTAATGTCATAAATATCATCACCATCATATACATAAAGACATTTATTAGTTCCAAGAGCTGCGTATCGTCTACCAGTTAAATCGGTCCACGACCATTGAGCTCTAACTGCTCCTACCATTAGTTTAGATGTAATCTGTTCCCAACCACCTATTTTTTCAGGAGATCCATAACGGAAACGTACATTATCCCCATCAATCCACTCTCCTTCTGCTTGTGAAGCGGTGGCTTGTTTATTAAATCCTGATTTTAATGCTATCTTTTTTAATGGCATATTTATGGTTATTATACCACCAATTGAATATATCTAAAAGATTATAGATATTTTTAATGGCATAAAGGTTCTTATACCCCATATCTATATAATTAACAATAAAGAGTTATTTGCTGTGGTTTAAAATTTGTTTAGGAAAAGCTTGTATATTAAAATGTATAAATCTAAAAGGTTCAATTCCATGATCTACTACAAATTCATGTTGTAGATATGAATTAAAAAAAACAAAAGCACCTGGTTTTGGTTTAAAATTAATTGAAGAAGAAGCTAGTGTAATTTGAGATTGATTTTTCTCAGGAAGTAGATTCATCATTCGTCCTGATCTTGGATCATGAAAAACAGGGTAAGAAGTTTTATCTGAACATTTTAAAAAATAAAAACCCGATATATGACCATTCCAATGAATATGTGGAGAATGATTTCCACCTCCTAAACTTGGAAATTCTTGAACCCATAGTTCAGTAGTAGCTAAAGAATAATCTGTTAGATCAAATCCCTGGTTATTTAATATATCAAAAGCATTACTATTTATGTAATTTAAAAATTCCTCAAAATTAATATCTTTAATTAAAGATTCTGAATGATGAACTGTTACAAAATCTTTTTCATTTAATAATTTATTTTTTTCTTTTGCTTTTAATATGTGAATATTAGATGCTGCATTTAATTTTTCTACCCATTCTTTTTTTTCACTAAAGTAAATAGGTGTATTAAAAATATAATTTTCAGTTAAACTCATTCTCCATTAATTTTTGTTTCATTAAAAGTTAATTTATTTTGCACATCTTCATTAAATTTTAATTGCCAATCCATAACCATTTTAACTAAATTATTACCAAAATGTTTTAAATTTTCATCAGATAAATGTATTTTTCCTTTTTTTAAAATAATCCATCTTTCTCTTATAGAAAATTCTATATCACAAGACCCGTTTTCATATTGTTTAAATTTCATTTTTATTAATCCATTTAATGTTAGAAAAATCAGACCATTTTTTTACTTCATTCATATTAAATGCTATTGTAATTCTTTCTATTTCTTTTGTTATTTTTTTAACACTATGATTTAACATAGGATGAAATAAAATATATTTTCCTATTTCTTCTTCAATTAATAAATCATATTCTTTAAAATATGTTCCAGGTCCACCCTCAGTTAAATATAATATACCACAAAAAGCAGAAGTACTTGCATGATCATGTTCTGTAACTTCTTCTCCTATTTTGCATAAATTTCCCCATGCTTCTTGAATTAAAAAATCATTATTATATATAATTTTTATATTTGGTTGAATAATTTTTAAAAAATTTAAAAAATCATTATTTTGCACTAAACTAAAAAAACCAGTAAAATGTCCTTTAACATTTGTTTTATAACTTAATTCGTTATCTTTATTATTTTTTACAAAATATGTTAAATTATCAATAATATCCTTATCCTTTATTTTACCTGTTAAAATAAAAGTTTCTTTTAATACTTCTTTAACTTGTAATTCAAAATTCATATAAGAGCACCCACCATTATTTTTTTATTTAAAAAAGAAGGCATAGCATAATGAAATATTTTAGCATCAAAAAATACTATTTTTCCTTTTTCAGGATTAATTTTAATTTCTTTATTATCTAATTTAAATACAGTGTCTCCATCCGAATCATTTAAATATAATATAAAAGAATCGTTTTCTGTTTTTTCATGATTATGTTCTTTTTGAAAACCACCATTAAAATATTCAATAAAATGAATATGTTTTATTATTTTTAATAAGTTATAATTATTAATTATTTTTAATTTAATTTCTTCTGTAAAAAAACTAACAACATTGTCTGTTTGAAAACCATTAACTGTTGCAGTTTTATTTAATGCTTTTATGTTTTGTTTTTTTAAAAAATTAAATAAATCAATGCAATATGATAAAACCTCTGTTTGTATATTTTTTGTTATCATTTTGGTGTACCGTATAATATTCTTTTATCTTTTTTCCATTCTATATGTGGACCATTTGCATCTACATAATGTAAAAATGTCTGTGCATGCCAATCTCCTTTAAATTCTTCTCTCCAATGTTCTATATCACATCCTAAATATACTGCAGCATCACCTGGCTTTATATTAATTTCTGTACCATCCATATAAATTGGCCATGATGTTCCATCAGAACCTATCATTACTGTAACACTTACCTCACATGCAGGTCTATCTTTATGTTTTTTTAAATCTGCATTTATTGTATACATTCTCCAAAAAGCATAAGTTGGTATTAATTTTAATCCTGTTTCTTTTTGCATTAATTCTAATTTATTAACCATTAAAGACTCCATTAATGGATCTCCATAAAAAAAAGTATCCCCATTATTATTTTGGGTAAAATCAAAAGAATCAAAATTTATTCTATGTTTTATTCTACAATAATCTGTTAATAATTTAATTTCTTCAGTCGTTAAGAAATTTTTAATTAATTTATATTTAAAATTTTTTATATTATTCATGTACGCTTTCTGTTTTAAAAACCAATGTAATTCTTGGTGTATTTTTTTCTAAAGGAGCTAATCCTCTATGTTTTAATTTTGCTGGGAAAGATATTAATCTATTTTGTATAAAACTAAAAGATTTAATTTCATTATTTTTGTCTATTATTTGAAATTCTCCAGATTTTTCACTTAATGTTTTTGAAATCATAATTAAATAAGTGTTATCTCCATCATCTTCATGAAACTCACCATTCATTCCCATATGTTGTACATTTATATATGACCTTAAAATTTTAATATTTTTTTTAAAAATTTTTTTACATAAAAAATTAATAACAGGTTCATTAAAATTAACATTTGTCATATAAAAATAATTATCATTATTATTTGAAGAATGACCATAATAATGTGGCATACTTAAAAAATACTCATTTAAAAAAATAATAAAATCTTTTTCTAAAAAATTATCTGTTATTTTTACAATGCCCATGCAACAACTGAATACCTTTTTCCTTTCGTTACTGGTTTTACTGTATGTGGATATAAAAAATTACTTGGCCAAATTATCATCCTATTTGGTTTAACTTCCACTTCCCATTCTCCAGATCCATCTGGGTTTCTAAAGCATAAATTGCCACCTTCGTAATCATTATTTAATAACAATATGCAGCTCATTGTTCTTGGAATTTCTGCAAAATGATCTACATGCCAAGTATAGAAACCTGTATTTTCGTATTTTAAAATTTCTATATCAAAAATATTTTTATAACCATAATCTAAAATATTTGCATCAAGTCTATATTGTTTTAAATTTTTATTAAAATAAAACTGAAGTAAATTAAACCAATGAACATTTGAAATAGAGTTATTTAAATTAGATAATGGTAAAGTGTAGGTTCTTCTAATATTAAAATCTTTTTTACTTTCAGATTCACTACCTATTAAAGCATCATTAAAATTAGAAGAATTAGCAAAACGTATTAAATTAGAGAGAACTGCCCAGGGAAGCACCTCATCATATATCTTAATAAAATTTTTTATTTCCATGATTTTTTATTCCAATATTTATCTTTATATACATTTAATATACATAAACTATAAAACAACTTTGTACGTTGCATTTCTTTTTGTTTTTTTGATTTAGTTTTCATTTTCCAAGAATCTCTCTTAAAAGGTATTATTTGAACATATGGGGTTCCTTTTTTTATAGTTGTTTCTAAAACAGGATACTTATCTCCATTTATAACAATTGGAAAATTTATTTCTATGGGATGATTATCTGTATCAACTATTCCAGGTATAATTGAAAATCGATCGTCCGTATTATTTAATGGGGGCACAAATAAACATGAATATCCTTTCGGTGTTTTAATTTTCCAAGGATTTACTATTTTATAAAAAGGAAAATTTTTATTTTTTTCAATAAGAGAGGATCCTTCTAATTGTTTTATTGGATGAATATCAATTCCAGAATTTAAATTTATTTTTTTTGCATTTAATAATTGATTTTCACCATGTAATCCAAAAGTTTGAAAAGAATCTTTAAATATTTCTCCTTTTTCATTTTTATTATCTACATTATGTCTAACATGAAAATCTTGTGGCATTTTTAATAAATAACCAGCAGTCAAAGAATCTAAAAAAGGCATACAACCTTTTGCAGTTTTATTCAAAACTGTATGTTCTAATTTTTTATACCATTCAGGTATATTTAATTTTGCAGGAATTGGATAATCTTCCTTAAGTGCAAAATAATCTTCATGTGCACTAAACTCTATTTCTTTATCAAACATGCTAATTAAATAGCAATTTTTATGGTAGTTGTAAAGGATTTAATGAAGTTTGTCCCAAATCATTAAAATATTGTTCTAAAGATTTATTTAAAGGAAAAACAAATTGATTTTCTGTTAATGTGTTTAATTGAATATAATAACTATTCCATCTACTGTAGAGTGGATGATTTATATTATTATCTAAAAAACCTTTAATTTGATTTTTTACTATTGAGATATAATTATTTAAATCTGTCCAATTTAAAAAACTAATTGGTTTACTGTTGATGTATGTAATAGTATTTTCATTATATTTAATACAATCTTTTGTTCCATATTTTACAGCGTTAAAATTATCTTGACTATCTTCTATAACTTTATAAAGCGATTGTGAAATATTTAAATTATTTAAATCAGATAAATTTTCTGCAATACGATATAATGTACCTTCCGCATTATTTAAATTTTGATTAAAAATAAAATAGCTCATTTTTATGTCCCTGTATTTTCAAATACAACTAAAACACCAGGCTGACCACTGTAAACCATAGGTCCCCCACCACCAGCTCCACCTGCTCCAAAATTACCACTTGTTGTAAAATTTCTACCTGCATTTGGATAAGTAAGAGCAGCACCAGGTGCATTACCACTTGCTCCAGATCCAGAAGGGCCTACAGCAGGACCACCTGAACCAGCATTTACTGTACCTACATTTGTAAAATTTGTTATTCCACCAGCATTACCAGCTGCTCCCTGAGCATTTGGTGCATTTCCTGCAAGCCCTACAGAATACGGTTGAGAAAAAGGTTGTGTTATTGGTTTGTTATAAAAACCAAAACCACCAATACCACCTGGACCACCTGTAGGACCACCACATTGGTTATTTTGTCCACCTCCTCCACCTCCAGCAATCATAAAAACTCCAAGTCTATTTGCAGTAGGTGTAGCTGTATAAGTTCCACTTGCTGGTCCTACAGAATATAATGTAGGTATACCCATTCCAGCACCTGCTGATCCAGAAGATGCGGAAGTAATTCTACCATCAGCAGCTACTGTAATTGTTGCTGCTGTGTAAGTTGCTGCTGTGACACCTGTTGCTATTAATTGAGTTGTTCCTACAGCAGCTGATGCAATCTTAACTGATGTAACTGATGCTGTATCTAATGCTCCAGATGTAATTGCAAAAGAAGCTACTTTAACTGAAGTTACAGATGAAGTATCTAATTTTGCAGATGTAACTGCAAATGATGCAATCTTAACTGATGTAACTGCTGATGTATCTAATTCATTAGGACCAATAACAAAATCTCCGATAGAGGCACTTGTACTAATTACTCCACCTAATGTGCTAAGATCAATTGTATTTGCATTTGTTCCATCTAAATAAACACCTTTAATATTTTTTTCAGTTGCTCCCCAAATAACAGAAGCTCCAGCAACTTGGTTTAATGCTAATGTAAATGCACCTGTTGTACTATTTTTAATTGTATATGTTTTTTCAATTCCACTTGCTACATAAACGGTTGAGTTAGCTGCAATCGTTCCTGTAAATTCTATAACAGCATTTCTAGCTGTTGATATTGTAGCATCTGTCATCGCTAAAGTTGTATTAGTAGATGTAAGTGCTATTGCTTGATAACCAACAACTGCTTGTTGTAATAAATTTAAATTTGTATTTGTCTTATCGCCCCAGGTTCCAGAGTTTTCCCCTGTTACCATCAGCTCAAGTTTTAAATCTGTAGAATAACTAGATGCCATAAAAATTCCTTTTAAATATTATGTATAATACCCAATTTTAGTTTGATTAGGCCGCTATGTCAACAACAGCCCAATTGTTAGTTATGCCTATATCTACTACTGCCCAGGCACTTATAAATACAGTTCCTGTATAAGTAGTCATTTGTATACCTGTAATTTCTGGTGCTACATCTATAGTTATAGACACTGAATTTATAGTAGTTGTTGCAGATACAGAGGTTACATCTACTAAGGTATTTGCATCTAATTCAGCTGTTCCTAAACTTACAGAAATTGTATCTCCAGTTAAAAATACAGAAACTGCAATATCAATTTCTTCATCTCCTAAAGATACGGTTAATAAACTTCCGTTTACATCTATATTAGCATCCGCTGTAATAGAAACCGTTGCTACAGTAGTTGCTATAGATTGTCCTGTAACAGCTGCGTCAAAATCTATTTGAGCACTTATTGTTCCAGTAGTTGTAGCAGAATCTATTCCAGTTAAATCAAGACTAGCATCTCCTGTAATTGAAAAAGTTCCAGTAGTAGTATTTAATTGATTTCCTATTACATCAACTTCTACTGAAGGAACAAGAATAGTATCTTGTCCAATGGAAATATCCATTCCACCGATATTGCCCCACGAACCATAGCCCCACGATTCAGTACCCCAAGGTAAATCACCAGGAGAGGTAACTTCTACTTCTATATTATTTTGTCCTTCGGCTGTACCTGTTGTTGTGTTTAATAAATTTGTAGATAGATCTACACTTCCAGTAATTGTAAAAGATACTGCATCAGTTGTTGTGTTTAATAAATTTGTAGATAGATCTATGGATGAATCTATTGTAACATCAGCACTAGCTTGATCAGCACTTAGTCCTGAAATTTGTCCCCACGCTGCAGATCCCCAATTAGAAATTCCCCATGTGGTAAGAGTACCAGGCGACGTTACTTCTATTGTAATATCTGCCACCTGGCCCTCCTAAAATTATGCGATTCTTAATATAGCTGCTGCTGCTGTAAATGCTGGAAATACTATTGTAAAAGTTCCTGATGTTGCTGTTTTGTCAGCACCAAAACTTAAAGCACAAACTGCTCTTTTAGTTGCAGTAGTTGTATTATTATAAATTAATGCTCCAGCTGCTGTTAATGTAACACCAGTAAAAGATAAATCTGCAAAATCTACTATAGCTGTAGCACTATCAAGTGATACTTGTTGAGATTGTAATACTCCACCACCTGCTGCGTACTGTCCTGAATCTGGACATTCACCAGTTACTGTGTAAATTGTTGTAGCTGCGGATAAGTTAGCCGCTGACGTATATAATGCTAATTTAAAAGCTTGTCCTGAACCTGAATCGAAATCGTGTACTGCACCTAAAAGTTCTGACTTAAACGTGTTGCACACTGCTTGTGTTATTGCCATATGTTGTACTCCTTATAGTTATTATGGTGATGGTGAATTAATTTTAATTCGTAACACACCATCTTGAAACTCGTCTCTGCGTCTTCTACCTGTTTGTTCTAACGCAAATCCTTGTAATGATGTATTATACTTGTCTTGATATAGTTTGTACATATCTATCGGTCCTTTTAGATAAGCAAAAGCCTCTACTAAACAAGCATATAATAATAGTTCTGGTGCATTTTGACTAATATAAGTAGTTGTATTTGTTGAGCTTAAATTATCAGGTGTGTATACATAATCTAGAGTAACAGCATAGCTACTATTTGGTATAGGGGCTACTTGAATAGCATTTTCTTTATACATTGAATAATACTTAGGAAAACCACTTGTTCCAGAGCTATTATATTCAGTAATAAATGTATCATCTCTAGGTTCTAATGATATTTGAGCTGATGAAGTATTAGTTACTACTACAGATCTTACTATAAAAGCTCTTCTAACAGTAGTTGATCCTTCATCTGTATTATCATCTGGTAATAATAAATATTTGTTTCCAGAATTAAAACTTGATGTTGCATATTCTCTTGAATAATCAGCATCAGCTTCTCTAAATATTCTATATTCAGAATTTTTAATAAATGTATCACAAACACCATCAGTTAAAACTGATGAGTCTACTTCTGTATAGTTTCTTATACTTGATAATAATTCTGCGTATGTCATGTTATATCTATAGTTACATCTCCAACACTAGAGTATGCTTGTCTAGCTGCATTAATTATATCTCCACTTATTCCAGGTTGCATACCAATTGAAAGATATTGTCCTGGCCAAAATTGTAAATCTAATTGTACTAAACATCCACCACCTGGAACAGTATCTGATCTAGCATTTTTTAATCCTTGTGGATCTGCTTTATGGTGTCTTGGATCTAATTGAGGTTGTTTTGGTTCGTATTCACTAAAATGTACAAAAGAACCATTCCATTCTCTTTTCATTTCCACATATGGAAATTGCATTCCTGATCTATCAGAAATAGCCAATGATCTTTTACCTCTTGAAAATGCCATTAAATTCCATCTCCAAAGTAAGAATAAGGTGAAATATAAGAGCTTGTTCTTTGAGAATCTTCTTCTAAAGCTCTTTGTAATTCATCTTCGTATACTAATTTTAAACCTTGAACTCTATCTGGAGCAACTTTCTGTCCTAGATAATATGCAAGACCTGAAATCATGCATGGTAAAAATCTATAAGGTACATTTGCTTGATTAGAATATGCACCTGCATCTTGAATTCTACTAATGTAATAATATTTTAAATAAATATATTGAGCACAGTCTGGTGTTAAATATAAACTGATAGTAGGATTAATTTGACGATTCACATAGTATTGTGAAGGTTGTCCTTGTTGTCCTTTATTAGGAAGAGCTGCATAAGCAGATCTATCAATTTTATCTAAAGAAATATCGTTAGTTGTTTGAGTTATAGTTTGAGCAGTTGAAACATAAGCTTCTAATACATCACTACAATCTTCTGGTGTAGCATAAGTTGCTGTGCCAGCAGTTAAAGCTTGTTCTTTAAGTACAACTTTCCAAAGATGAACTCCTCTATTTCCCCATTCAGAAAATAAAATGTTTAAACTTCGTCTTGCTGATTTTATATTGTATCCGCTGTTAGTTCTTACGCCACAACGTTCATAGGCTTCTTCAATAATATCATCTATGTCTAAATCGAATGTTGTAGTTCCTGAAGTAGCCATTAGACATTATTTTTTCTTAACGTTTTTAGAAACTTTCTTAGCACTAAATCCTTTTAACATACTAGCAACTTGTGCTGGTGTATTTTTTGGAATTATTCCTGCTTTTAAATATGTTTTCATTCCCATTTTAGTATTCTCCAAAGTATTGTTTGTTAACTTGTATTGCTTTTTGGCCTTTAACCATCATTTTACCTTTTTGTGCTTTGATAGGTTTCATTTCTCCACTCATGGTCTCTTCATATCCCTTTTTTTCAAGCATAGTTTCTCTACCTTCCATAGATTTTGATTCCATACCTTCATGTTTAGCAGACATGTCTTTATATTTTTTAGATTTTTTCATAATATCTAAATATACCTCATTTTTGTCATGTTATATATACCACCATCTTTCATTTTTTTAGGTTTTTTGGCCATTCCACCTTTATTTAAGTCAAAAAAGTATTGTCCTGTCTTCTCAAACTTCTTTTGATTAACATTTTTAGCTCTTTCATCAACTAGTTGTCTAACATATTCTTTTGTATCCATTTGTTTTGCAACATCAAACTCATTTTTAGGAGTTTTTACATCTCCACCATCATTCATTTTTTTCTTTTTCTTTGGAAAACCAGCTTTCATATTTGCATATGCTTTTGGTGATATAGTAGATTCAGATTTTGGTCTTGAAATTCCTAATTTTTTTCTTCTATTTATATTTGCCCACAAACCAGTTTTAGCTGTTCTTGCTCCTCTAAGCTTTCCGTCCATTTCTTTAGGTAATGATGATCTTGATATTGGCATAATTAAACCATTGGTGAATATACAATTTTACCACTTACCTTCTGTGCCTTCAAGTACTGCTTTCTATTACTTTCTTTTGAATAACTACAGTGAACCCATCCACTATTAGGCTCATTTTCATTCCAAAACTCAAGTATACATTGATCATATTCAAAGTTCTGTACAATAAAATCTGCAACATCTTTATTGGCTACTCCAAATATTTCAAAGTCTGCGGCTTGTCCTTTAGTATGCTGGCTTTTGGCTGAAGATCCTACAGCTTCACAAAGTGCAACTGATCTATAACCAGAAGATATAGATACAGGCATTCCATAATAATCTCTTAGTGGTTGTAGTATTTTTTCACAAAGTATTTTAAGATTTTGTATTTGATCTTCATTTGGAGTATTAGCTATTCCAAGTCTTGTTGCTTCTTGAGACTTTGTTAATTCATTTAATGTAAAACTTTTACTTAATTCCATTTTAATAAAAATATGTATAGTATGTCCAAACAGCTATATTAAAAAGTAGTATTGCTTCTATCATTTATTATTCCTTAATCTATTTATAACCTCAATAACATGTTTTTCATATTCTTTATTTGTAGAAAAACTATCCAATGCTTTTGCCATTCTTATAGGATCTCTATTAAATGACATATCTCTGGCTTTTCTAAATTCTGCATATACTTGTTTTGTATTTAGAATTTCAATGTAATATCTAACAGATTCACATTTGTTTTTAAATACCCTTACTCGCCATTCTATATGATCTGGTTGTTTATAAGGTAACATTCCCTCTTTAGACCAGACTCTTATGCCAAACAAGTTATTCCCTTCAATTGCAAATCTAGATGTTCCATAATTAGATTCAACAATAGCTTGGGCTACTATAAGTTCTGTATTTATATGTTTATTTGTAGGGATGTCAAAATTGAGGTAGGAGATACACTTTTTAAGAGAGGTGATGAATTCTTCATTGTTATGATATTCAAACCTTGGTGGACCAAACCCTAGGCTCTTAGCCCAGGCGATTGTGGCGTTCTCAGTTTTCTTCTTGGCGACGGGATTTGGGAAAAATGTACCTAATACAAACGCTAGAAGAGCTACTATCAAATATTTTACTATTATACTCTTTATTGTCATAACATTTACATTGATTTGAGAGACAGCATCCAACTGTCAGGTTGTTAATACAATTAATCTTGCTTAACTTCTTTGATTCTTTTGATACCATGTTTATCTACTTCCACAATGGCTTTTACTTCTTTACAACTCCATGAAGTAACATTTGGGTTACCATCACGTTCTACTTTTCTTTTTTGTTCTAAACAATCTGCAACATTTGCTTTAGGAGAATATCCTTCTAGTTTACCATTCATATACATTAATAATGCAAACACAACTTCTATCATTATTTACCTCTTAGGGTATCTAATTCTTTTTCTAATTTATCTACTTTTTTTTCTAATTGAGCTATTAATACTTTAGTATGCACATTTTCTTCTAATTGTTTTGAATGTTTATCAATTGATTTAGCTTGATATTCAATTAACATATACATTTCTTGATTCTTAGGAGTCTGTTCTGCTTTTTTAAGTAAATCTTGGGCCATTAATTTTTCATTAGTCTCAAGTTTATTTAATCTTTCAACAATACCAAAATATGTCCAAACTGCTACAACAATAGCAGATACAATCGCTACTATATTTTTAATAGGTAAAGATACGTTTGTTTGGTCATTTAATTTAAATTCACTACTCATTTATTTGTTCTCCTCTTTTATTATATCATAAAAAAAATTGTCTGTGTCATCTGTAATTAATCCTTTATTTTCAACATTCCAAATTGTAGTTTGGACTTTATAATCAGGTACAGATGGTTTAGTAGTAAAGCTAGGGATACTCCACAGAATACGATTATTAGGCATAATTGCATAATTACCGTTATCAAGAGCCAACACATGCCCACACTTATGTTGATCAGGAATTTCGGAATGTTCAGTATCAATAATATTACTTTCTGGATGTGCCCAATCAATCGTAAATAAATATTCACCATGATAAAGTTTATTTTTATTTTTACTAAAATATTTACAGCGTTGACCTTTTAAAAAATCAAAAACAGTAACACTAGGATAATAACTGAATGAATTCCATAGCTGAAGATCTTCGAGATCTTGATGTTCCATCTGTGTGCTATGCACATCACTGCCGACTCTTCTTTGAACAAAAGCAGAGATAGGAAGTCTCCAATATATTGCACCGTTGCTAAGTAAACAGTGAAACAACGTTGCACGCCCGCTAATACTCCCCAGGCCAAATACCACGCAGTCTTCAGTTTCTCCTTGATGCTCTCGTAAGTCATATAAATATTCCTTTCTTATTTTACAATAAATTGTAGGTATGTTAGCATTTAGATAAGACATTACAAGAAATTAAATTTTCTTATTTTGCCTTACTTTTTTCTTGTTTTTTGGATCAACTGGCTTAACTGCTCCGCCTTTAGCCATTCCTTCTTCTTTTTTATCTTCTTTTTTCTTTTCAGTAGAAGGAGGTGGAACATATCCAGCTTGTGTAGCTTGTGGAAATAAAGCTTGTGTATAATAACTTTGTTCGTAAGTTCCTGGTTTACCTTGATATATATTAGATTTAGTTGCTAAGGCTCCTCCTATAGACATTTTTGCAACAGCTTTACCAGTTCCTCTTAATTGGATACCAAATTTAGCCATTTTATTATTTATCTATAAATAATGTAACTACTACTCCAGAATTATTAACAACACCAATTCCATCTACACAACCAACAGCATTATTAATACTATATAAAACTCCATCTTCTGGAAGATTTAATGTAGAAGTTTGTCCAGCTCCAACATAACCTAATAAATAAACTTGTGTATTTGTAGAAGTACTAACAGTTGTAGCATTTGCTAAACCATTAATAACAACAGTACCTGATGTAGATACACCTTGTAAGCTGTATGCTCTTAATCTTGTTCTTCCAGTAAAAGCTACTGCACTTGTTTGTGAAGCTGCTATTACGATTGGTTTTACGTCGCTTTTAAAACTCATTTTTACTCCTTAATATTTAAGGAGCCCCGAAGAGCTCCTTAAAATAAATTAATTATACTGCAGCACTAAATGGTGTTGCTACTGCTCCTGTAGCTCCAGATACTACATTAACTTTGTATCTGTTAGCTCCTACTACTGTAGCAGTAATAGTTGCTCCGCCTACTCCACCTGTAGTTGTACCACTTAAAGTAATAGTATCTGATGCAGTTGCTGTGCTAAATACTAATGCAGTAGTTCCAGAACCAAGAATGGCTGTTCCTACCATAGTATCAGAAGCATTTGCTACTTGTACTACAAAATTTCCTGTTACTGTTGTTGAAAGTACAAAATTATAAGTTGCACCATAATTATTAGACTGATTTGGATCAGTTGGATCATTTGGTGAAGTTGTATTTACTGCAGGTAACGTAAAAGTTGCTGCAGCTGTACTTGTGTAATAGATTTGTTTTCCAGCATAGTTAGCAACATCTAATGTTGCACTTACTGCTGTTGTTACTGAGTTTGATACTCCAGCACTAATAAAACCTGCTAAAGATTTTACTGGTCCTGAAAACGTTGATTGTCCCATATTATTCTCCCGTATAGTGGTTAAGCTCTGTAGTCTCTATACCGTCTGTCTAGCCAGTCTACAAAACTAATTATATCTAGATTATTTATTATTATAAAAGAAAAAGGGGCCAAAGTAAACCTTGGCCCCTTTTGTGGAAAGACTTAATTATTAAGCCGCTCCTGGTGTTCCGAAGATTCCTCTAGGGTCAGACCAACCGAAGCTGTATCTTTCTCTAGCTTTAAATCTAACGTTACCAGTGTCAAAATCGCCTTCAATAGCTGTTTTGATTGGACTTCTAACGAAATTTTTCAATCCGTTAGGAGCATCTGTAAGTACGAAAAACGCATCTGTATCAGTTAAGAAGTGGTTCACTCTGTAACCTTCTGGAACCATTCCCATATTCAACATTGCATTAATGTCGTTATCAGATGTAGACGTTCTAAGTGGAGATCTTAAAACTCTCTCAGCAGTAAATTGTAATTCTTTTGGAATAATCAATTTCTTACCTTGAAGAGCAATTTTCAATCCTCTTTCATCTACAAATCCTGCAATATCAATTAACGATTGTTCTAAAGAAGTTTCGTTAAGATCCGCTGCAGTAGCTAAAATGTTTGAAAATGTTGATCCGTTAGCAAGAGGATGGTTGCTAGCTAAAAGCTGAACTCCATCGCCTCCTGTGTATGCAGAATCAAAACCATTATTCAAAATGTTTGCTGCTATTGTTTGTTTAGTTTGTGACATTGAACGAGCTAAAGCTCTAGTATATCTAGAAGCTAATCTATCGTACAAGTTATCTTCAATAGCTTCCTCAGTAATAGCAAATGCTAAAGCAATTGTATTATGAGTGTATCTTGAAGTGTAGGCTTCAGAAGCTTGATCGAACTGCACTCCTGCACCTTCTTGTTTGATAGCTGCACCCGCAAAACCTGTTAACATTACTTCTTCTTCAAAAGCTCTGTCTGAAGATTCAGATGTAAAGATTTCTGCGTGTTCGTTGTCGTATCTGTTGTATTCCAGGCCGAATAGGGCATTCAATCCTGGCTCTAGTTCTTTAACTAGTTGTGATCGTGATATAGCCATAGTTTATATTCTCCTATTATAGTCCTGAAGTAGCTGCTTTATAGAAATGGTTGTTAATTCTAACAAGAACATTTGCATTAGAGACAGTTACGTCACTGTTAAGTACGTCACCTGATATATCAATTGCTTGAACTAAATATGTAGAATCAGTTCCTGAATTCGACACATCTAATTGTACATAAGATATACCTGTTTGTATATTTCCAGTTACATTATTAACTGAAAAGTTTTTAAAGATGTCGGCAACTCCAAATACACCATTAGCATTCACTTCGAATACTGTGTCTGGTGCATCAATTACGAAAGCAACTATATCAGTTGCAGTAACTGAACTTGGAAGATAATTCTTCCATGTTGGTTTTTGAGTTGTCGGATCTGTATAAAAACAGCCATTAAAAACACCTACAGCAGCTGTAGAAGTATTTGCAACTGCTCTACCAATCGTACCAGAAGCGAATGGTATAACCACATCACCTTGGTAAATGTTAGTAGAGTTATTAGTTGCTACTCTATATCTGTTTTGGGCGTTGATAAATGGACTGCCATTAAGTTGTCGACTTGGTCTTAGACCAAATTTTTCTGTTACGTTTGCCATTTATTTATACTCCGTTTGTTTTAATTTAATTTACAGTAGTTGACTTTTGCCAAACAATTATGACTTACGTCCACCACCAAAAGTTACACGGGATTGTCTATCAATATTGATAGGCATTCCAGGTCGTTGTTCCTTCATTAAATCAGCATCAATCGACTTTATTCTATCCTGAGTAATTTTTTTAAAATACTCGGAACGACTTTTGACAATTTCTTCAGGTATCCTTGCCAACACAAGGCCGCCAACCCCGACTAACCCAGCATATTTTCCCTCGGAGATTATTGGATAATCATGATCACCTGTAGAATTTTTAATTTCTTCAGATCTCACAAATTCCCAACCTTCTCTGAGTTTTTTAGATACGTTTGCCGTATCCTGAAAACCCTGCGATTCTGTTCTAATCCATCTGTGAACAAAACCCGCTGGTGCTTTAGGTGCATCCAGACTTGACGGTGGAGTCCAAGGCTTCTTACGAAGATCCTTGTTTCTTACTTCTGACTCGCGTGAAGTTCTATTTTTTATTTTATCGCTCATTATACCTCCTTCACGTATTTAGCGTACTCTTCTAGTGGCACCCCTAATTTTTTAGCAATAGCCACCTGTGACTTGGTGAGTTTCACGGTTCTGCGTCCTGATTGTTTTCTTCCAGCAGAAGCAACAGTTTGGACGGGTTTCCTGTTCTCCTCTGTAACCTCAGATTCCTGAGATTTAGCAAACTTATGAGGATATAAATCCTTCATACGTTTATCTACCTCATTATAGTACTCATCACTCTCTGCGTCAAACCCCTGACTTACCAAGTCTTCATGAAGCATAAATGCTGAGTTTGTCATGTATTTATCATTACCAAACCACTCATTTTTTTCAGCCCATGACTTAGCTTTTGTACTTGGAGTAATTGGTTGTTGAGGTGCTTTTTGCACGGGTTGAACTTTTTGTTGTTCATCAAAAGATTTTCTAGCTGCCTCACGTTCGCTCATAACGATTCGTGCCTTCTCTTTTTCAACGGACAATCTTGTTAGTTCATCTTGTGCAGTAGCAATTTGTTCCGCATCTTGAGACTCAATGGCAAGCTTTAACTTAGATTTAGCTTGAGCACGTTGAGCATCAACTCTTGCGTCAAATTCCTTAATATAGTTTGTGTCTACATCCATATACTTAGATTCAGCATCTGAGTATTTTTTCTGTAAACCTTTAGCATATTCCAAAGCAGCTTGTTCTCTTCTTTCTGCTTCACGTATTTTATAAGTTAATTTATCAATACGTTTTTTTACGCTTTCTGTGTGTTGTTCTAGATTATCAACAGGTTTCTTTTCTTCTGTTTTAACTTCAACTTTAGGTTGATCATCTATTTCTTCAATGGCAATTTTATCTTTTTCAGATTTATTGTCATGATTTGTATATCCTAAATCAACTTCCCCAACATTTAAGTTAGGTGCTTTTTTAGGTTCTTCTTTTTCTTTTAATTCAACAGAAGTTTCCTTAGCATCATCTAGATCTAATTCTACCTCTGGTTGTTTTTTTGTTTGTTCATCCATGTTGTCCTCCTATTAGTACATGTGCAAAATATCGGAAGGGTTATCTATCTTAGCAATGATTTCATCATCGTTAAGAAGTCTAACTTCACCACCTTCTATTTTGAATCTGCTACCTGCATATCTTCCAAAAATAACCCAATCACCTTCTTTACACCAAGGTCCTAATGGAAATTTTTCTTTGTCTCTGTAACAAAGATTTCCCATTTTAAGAACATAGGCACAAACAGTTGTCATTTGAATTGTATCTTTAGAATTGTCAGATAGAATAATTCCACCTTTAGTTTGAGCTGGCCCAGCATATGGTAGAACCAAAATTCTCCAGCCTGTTGGCTGAGGCATTCTATCTAAAGTAGATTTATCTATTGAGTTTGGGTTGAGCACTTTCTCAACCACTTCTTTTTCTTGGTAAACGTCTTTTAAACCTTCATGTATAGAAGGAATATCAGTTGTTACTGTCGTCGTCATCTTCACTATTCTCCCGTTTCAGCAGGTCATTAAGATCCTGAAGCAGAGTTTCTAAGGCTCTGAGTTGACCCCTAGAATAATGAAGTTTATCAAGCGTGTCTATACCATAGCAAAGTTCATCCTTTATCAAGGTTAAACGCTTGTTTATTAGTTTTTTAATATCTTGAACTGTATCAATACTTAGCATTTTTTCAATATACGTATAATATTATATTGTTCATTGTTGTCAAATTCTTTTCCTAAACCTATTTTATGAGCATGTTCTTTAGCATCAGTTCCTTTAATAAATATCTCTGTTAAATCTTCTCCCCATTTCTCTACACCTTTTTTTAAGTACTGATCTCTTCTAACTCTTTCTTGTTCTGTAGATTCAGCACCATCCCAAGAAGACTTACCGTGAAAATGTAATATGAATGGATGTTTAGCTAACATAGTTTTATAACCTTTAATTGCAGCTCTAATTCTATAGTCCATATCTTCTCCTCCACAATTAGAAAATGTATGATCAAAATAACCTACT
>Ga0209297_1000421_pt1 | contig 27611 bp, 24 predicted proteins | sample S_130805_MF_Meta_FD_187322 | JGI IMG/M metagenome (GOLD analysis project Ga0209297, IMG submission 187322) | Freshwater microbial communities from Lake Simoncouche, Canada to study carbon cycling - S_130805_MF_MetaG (SPAdes) (version 2) | ecosystem: Environmental > Aquatic > Freshwater > Lake ...
GAAACAAATGTCGTAATTATTTCCTGGTTGTCCTACAACATTTGTTTCCCATCCAAGCAGTTGATTAAAACCATAAATTAAAACATGTCCATTATACTCTGAAGAAACGCCAAATTCAATACCATATAAACTTAAAAAAGTACCTTCTTGATTTGCGGCATTTGCCATATTTAATCCAACTTGATAACGAGGTAATTTAAAGCCTGGATTTCGTAAGGAGGAATAATGATTATGTTCTGAAATACCTAAAAAATTAAAATTTTGAGATGCCTTAGCATACGTGTAACTCCCATCGGGCCTGCCAATGCCAGAAGTTAAAGAATCTTTATTGCCATCGCTAAAAGCTGTATGAGAGTGAAGATTTCCAAAATAATAATTATAACTCTGAGCATTTATGAAAAGGATTGAAAATAAAAAAATCGAAAAAGTAAAAAATGATTTCATGAGGTTATAAAAAATTAATTTAAAATTAGTTTATTTAAACTCTTGTTTTTTATAAATCAATGCAACTGCATAAGCGTTTACACCTTCTCCTCTACCAATATATCCTAATTTTTCGTTTGTAGTTGCTTTTATAGAAATTTCGTTTGGAGTAACTTCCATAATAGGTGCTAAAATTTCTTGCATTGCTTTAATATGTGGATTAATTTTTGGGGCCTCTAAACTCAAAGTGGCATCAATATTGCCAACTGCATAATTATTTTTTTTTAATAAGTCTACCACTTCGGCTAATAATAATTTACTATCTGCGCCAAGGTAATTGGGGCTAGTATTTGGGAAGTGATATCCTATATCTCGCAAATTGGCAGCGCCCAATAGGGCATCGCAAATAGCATGAAGCAGAACATCTGCATCGCTGTGTCCAACGCAGCCTTTATCAAATTCAAATTTAATTCCGCCAAGCCAAAGCTCACGTCCTTCTCCTAAAGGATGCACATCAAAACCAAACCCTACACGTATATTCATCATTTTATTATAATTGTATTGCTCTGACACCAGGCAATGTGCCTTGTTCGATATATTCTAGTAAAGCTCCACCACCGGTACTAACATAACTTACTTGATCAGCAAGATGATATTTATTAATTGCTGCCACGCTATCTCCTCCTCCAATTAAAGAATAAGCTCCAAGTTTTGTAGCTGCTACAATATCAAAAGCAGTTTTTTTAGTTCCGTTCTCAAAGCTACTCATTTCAAAAACACCCATTGGTCCATTCCATAAAATGGTTTTTGAATTTTTAATTATTTCACTAAATAAGTTAGATGTTTTTGGGCCAATATCCAGGCCCATCCAACCATCGTCAATATTATTAATATCTGCTTCTTTTTTATTTGCATTATTATCAAAGTTATCAGCAATAATTGCATCTACAGGGATAGATAAATTAACTTGCATTATTTTTGCTTTTTCAATTAATTTTTTTGCAATTTCTAAACGATCATTTTCACAAAGCGATTTACCAATTTTGCCGCCCATTGCTTTTACGAATGTAAATGCCATACCCCCACCAATTAAAATATTGTTTGCCTTTGACATTAATTGTTCGATAATTAAAATTTTATCACTCACCTTTGCTCCTCCTACAATTGCTGTAAAAGGGGTTTTAGTTTGATTAATTACTTTATCAATGCTTGCTATCTCGCTTGCCATTAAATAACCAAAACATTTAGAATTTACGTCAAAGTATTTTGCGATAACTTCGGTAGAAGCATGAGCCCGATGAGCCGAACCAAACGCATCGTTCACATAAATATGTCCATGCTTACTTAATTTTGCTGCGAATTCTTCATCACCTTTTTCTTCTTCTTTGTAAAAACGTAAATTTTCTAATAACAAAACTTCACCATTTTTTAAAGCAGAAGATTTTGAAAAAGCATCTTCGTTAACACAATTATCTGCAAACAAAACTGGAACAGAAAGTTCTTTAGATAATTCAGAAATAATATGTTTAAGTGAATATTTATTCGTTGGACCCTCTTTAGGGCGACCTAAATGACTCATTAAGACTATACTTCCACCATCGTTTATGATTTTTTTTAAGGTGGCAATGGCAGCTTTAATTCTTGTTGAGTCTGTTATTTGAAAACTATCATTTAAAGGAACATTAAAATCAACTCGCACAATGGCACGCTTATTAAAGAAATTAATAGAATCAACTGTTTTCATGAATTAGATTTGTACCATGTAAAATTAAACTAATTTTTTTAAACTTTTTTCAAAGGCGATAATGGTATTATCTATATCCTCATAGCTGTGGGCTTCGCTCATAAATCCAACTTCATATCCACTTGGGCCAAGATATACTCCATTTTCTAATAATGCGTGATATAAAATTTTAAAATAGCTCATGCTGTTTGCGTCAATTTCTTCGGCCGCTTTTACAGTTTCGTGTTTGGTAAATGCAATCCAAAAAATAGAACCTAAACTAAATATTTTAAATAAATTAAATGAATTTATTTTATTAATACCATCAACTAAATATTTTGTTTTAGTTTCTAAATCTAAATAAAAATTCGGCTTTAAACATTCTGTTAATTGAGCAATTCCAGCGCTCATTGCCACAGGATTACCACTTAAAGTGCCCGCTTGATAAACATCCCCTTCGGGTGAAATAAAAGACATAATTTCTTTACTTGATCCATAAGCCCCAACAGGAAATCCGCCGCCTATAATTTTTCCATAAGTAATTATATCAGGTTGAATATTATACATTCCTGCAACACCACAAAAACTATATCTAAAACCACTGATAACTTCGTCAAAAATTAATAATGTATTATTAGTGGTACAAATTTCGCGCAGAAACTCTAAAAATTCTTTTCCTTGAATTAGTAAGCCATTATTTGCGGGCAAGGGCTCTATAATAATACAAGCAATTTCATTTTTAAATTTATTAAACGCTTGTATAACTGCTTCTTTGTTATTTAGAGGGACAACAATTGTTTCGTTAACAAAACTATTTGGCACACCTGCACTACTTGAGTTTCCGAAAGTTACCAAGCCACTTCCGGCTTTTACTAAAAGAGAATCAACATGGCCATGATAACAACCTTCGAATTTTAAAATTTTATCTCGTTTTGTATAGCCTCTTGCTAAACGAATAGCGCTCATCACGGCCTCGGTTCCGCTACTTACAAATCTAATTTTTTGAATATATTTATTAAAAGATAAAATTAACTCAGCCAATTGATTTTCTAATTTTGTGGGGGCACCAAATGAGGTGCCTTTTCTCATAGTAATATCAACTGCATTAATAATTTTATCATTTGCATGTCCTAAAATTAGTGGCCCCCAACTACAGCAATAATCAATAAATTCGTTACCATCTGCATCCCAAATATGAGACCCTTTTCCTTTTTCTATAAACAAAGGACTTCCTCCAACACTTCTGAACGCTCGAACAGGCGAATTAACGCCTCCAGGAAAATAATTTTTTGCTTTTTCGAAAAGCAATTTTGACTGAGTATTAACCATAAAAATTGGTTAAAATTAGGTAATTATTAATCGTTAAATTCGTTTTGGATTAAATAATTAACCTTTTTTTTGCTAATATTGTATTATAAATTAAAACAATTAAAAATGAAAACTCTAATATTATCTTTTTTGATAACCGCTTCATTTTCTTTTGTCAAAATAGGTGGAGATTTGAATAAGCTGCCCTCAGCCACATTGAAAAAGTTAAATGGTTCTAAAATAAACTCAAACACTTTTAGCAATGATGGAAAACCTATAATTATTAGTTTTTGGGCAACTTGGTGCAAGCCTTGTAAAAAAGAATTAGATGCAATTGCCGAAAATTATCCTGAATGGGTAAAAGAAACCGGTGTAAAATTAATTGCAATTTCAATTGACGACGCTAAAACTTCTGGAAAAGTAGTGACCGATGTAAAATTAAAAGGATGGGAATATGAAATTTACATAGATGAAAATCAAGACTTTAAAAGAGCGATGAACGTGAACAACGTACCGCATACTTTTATTATTAATGGAAAAGGTGAAATTGTTTGGAGTCACAATTCATATTCTGATGGTGATGAAGATGTGCTATATGAAAATATTAAGGCTTTAATTAAAGGCGAAAAATTAAAGCATTAAAATTTATACTGAATTAAAATGGCTTGTAATATCAGAAATGGCTTTGTCTTAATTGTAGTTTTTTTATTAATTTCTTTTACTTTTTTTTCTCAAGAAGGCACATCGAATATCACAGAATCCATTCATGGAAATTTTCAAATTGATGGTCAATATTATATAGAAGATTCAACTATCGGCGCACCTAAAGTTCCTGAAAAATTTCTTTCAAATGTATTTGGCAACATTAACTATATTAAAGGAGATTTTTCTGCTGGCATAAGATATGAAGCCTACAACAATGTTAGACAAGGTTTTGATGCACGATATAAAGGTCAGGGAATAGTTAATAAATTTGCTCGATATAAAACAGATTTACTCGATATTACAATTGGGAATATCTACGAGCAATTTGGAAGCGGATTAATGTTTAGAACGTATTGCGAGCCGGGTTTACTATATGACAATTCTCTAGATGGAATTAGTCTTATTTCAAGTCCGAAGAAAGGCATCACCTTAAAAGGCTTGGCCGGTAAGCAACGTTATTTTTTTGAAAATGGGCCAGGAATAATTCGGGGATTTGATGGCGAAATTAATGTTAACGAACTTTTTGATTCTCTTTTTGGAAATAAAAAAACAAAAATTATTTTTGGAAGTAGCCTCGTTAGTAAATATCAATCTGATTTAGATCCGAATTTAAATTTGCCTCAAAATGTTGCAACATATGGCGGAAGAATTAATCTTATTAGAGACGCTTTTAATTTCTCAACAGAATATGCTTATAAGATAAACGATCCTTCGGCAGATAATAAATTTTCATATAAATCGGGTGAAGTTATTTTTACTTCCATTTCATATGCTATAAAAGGATTGTCGTTTTTATTGCAATTAAAAAGAGTAGACAATATGAGTTTTAGAAGCGATAGAAATGAAGGGCTTCAATCTCTTTTAATTAATTTTCTTCCTGCCACTACAAAACCACACACATACTCTATGCTAGCACTTAATCCATATGCCACTCAGCTAAAAGGTGAAATAGGATTAATGGGTGAAATTCAATATAAAATAAAAAAAGGAAGCCTTTTAGGTGGTAAATATGGAACTGAATTAACTTTTAATTTTTCACAGGCAAATGGATTAATTCAAATTCCTGTAAAGGATACTTTAACCGCTATGACTTTTTATAAAACTAATTATAATGATATTGGAGAAGGTTATTATCACGACTTTTTTATCGAAATAAATAAAAAGTTTTCTAAAGAGTGGAAGGCTACTCTTGTTTATTCTAACCAGTTTTACAATCGCAACATTATTCAATTTGGAACTGCAAATGAGGGTTATCAAAGTTTAGTATCTAATATTGGGGTTGTTGATATTAGTTATAAATATAAATCTACTGGTTCAATTCGATTAGAATTGCAAGGTTTGTTTGCTGAAAAACAAGATATGATTACTAATTCTAATTTAGTAGGCAAAGGCAATTGGGCAACTGCATTGTTAGAGTGGACTCCAAACGGAAATTGGTTTGTTGCTATTTTTGATCAATATAATTATGGTAACCCAGAATCTTCATCGCGAATACATTATTATTTAGGAACTTTTGGTTATAATAAAGGTTCTAATAGAATTTCTCTTAGTTATGGTAAACAAAGCGCTGGCATTTTTTGTGTTGGTGGCGTTTGCCGAACAGTGCCTGCGTCTAATGGATTAACCATCTCAATTACAAGTAGTTTTTAACTCTTAAAGTATATATTAAAACTATAAATATCTAATTATGAAAAAAATAGTAATTCTTATTTTTCTTGGTTTATTACTAGTTAGTTGTGATAAGGTTGAAACTCCAAACCAAAAACCACCTGCAGTATATAATTGTATTTCGCCATTAACTCAAATTGTAAAAACCAATACAACTACAAGTAATTTTAGAAAAGTATTACTAGAAGATTACACAGGTCATACTTGTCCGAATTGCCCAAGAGCAGCTGAATCAGCTGAGTTATTATTAAGTAGATACAACGATAGTATTGTAGTTATTGCTAATCATGTAAGCGCAACTTTTGCAGCACCAAAGACATTAACATATAAAGAAGACTTTAGAAATACTGCATCAGAAGAATGGGATAAGGTTCAAAATTTCGGAATGTCTAATGCAGGGCTTCCAAAGGGAATGGTAAATCGCCAAACTCCATTTGCTCAAAATCATTTTGCCTGGGCATCATTAATTCCTATTGCACTTAATAAACCACAAACTGTAAAGTTAGATTTGATAAGTTATTACGATATAAATAGTCGTTACCTTACTGTTAAAATTAAAACCACTTTTAAAAAAACATTGATAAATCCAGTAAATTTGATTGTTATCCTTACACAAGATAGTATTATTGGGCAACAAAAAGATGGAGCGCCCCCTTCCGGCTCAATTACCGATCCTAATGATCCTTCAAATCGTTTAAACTATCAATTCGATCATATTGTTGTTGAATCTATAAATGGCACTTGGGGTCAATTGATAAAAAATTCTCCTACAGAAAATGACACCTTAACAATTCAGAATAGCTGTTATCTATTAAATAAATGTTTTACTTTAGCTAAAGATGTTTGCTTGAATGATAAAAAGATTAACATTGTAGCTTTCGCATATGATGTTTCAACAAAAGAAATATTGCAGGTCGAAAAATTAAAAATTCGATAATTAGTATTGTTCCTTTTTATTAGGAAAATCTTTGTTCTTTACATCTACAATGTATTGTTTAAATGCAGAATTCATGCTCTCGTATAAATTCAAATATCTTCGTAAAAAGCGCGGATTAAATTCATTGGTCATTCCTAACATATCGTGAGTCACTAACACTTGGCCATCAACTCCTGAGCCAGCTCCTATTCCAATAACTGGAATTGAGATACATTGAGCTACCTTAGTTGCTAAATTGGCTGGGATTTTTTCTAAAACTAAAGCAAAACATCCATATTGCTCTAATAACTTTGCATCTTCAATTAAGCGCTCGGCTTCATCAACCTCTTTTGCTCTAACAGAGTATGTGCCAAATTTATAAATGCTTTGTGGAGTTAAACCTAAATGTCCCATTACGGGAATACCCGCTGTTAAAATACGTTCGATGCTTTCTTTAACCTCTCTGCCGCCTTCTAATTTAATAGCATGAGCGCCACTTTCTTTCATTATTCGAATAGCAGAACTTAATGCTTCTTTTGAATTTGCTTGATAAGATCCAAAAGGTAAATCAACAACAACTAAAGCCCGACTAGTTGCTCTTACAACACTACCTGCATGATAAATCATTTGATCTAATGTTATTGGTAAAGTTGTTTCATGACCAGCCATAACATTACTAGCGCTATCTCCAACTAAAACAACATCAACACCAGAACTATCAATAATTTTAGCCATCGTAAAATCATAAGCGGTTAACATCGCAATTTTTTCCCCTCGCTTTTTCATTTCAAGAAGAACGTGCGTTGTTACTTTTTTTATTTCTTTATTATTTGGCATTTTATTTAGTAAAATTATAAAAAAACCCAACCTTTTTAGATTGGGTTAAAAATAAATAAATAAAAAATTAGTATTGAGAAAATCCTTTTTTATCTGCAACCTTGTGCTCAATAAGTAATCCTAAGCAGACTTCTTTATCAGATGATTTTTCATTTTCTTTTGCTTCTGCTGATTTAGGAACTATAACTTCAATTAATAATGATGTGGTGGAAGGTGGGCTAAATAAAAAATGTTTGTCAACATTAGGATCTTCTTTACTATTATCAAATAATAACTCGTTAGTACGAGCGTTAGAAATTTTATATATAATCTTCTCGCTTTTAACCTCACAACAAATCGATATTCTGTAATCCATTCCTTTATACATTACACATTTTAATTTTGAAGGTTTCCCCTGAACAAACAATCCGCTTTTACTTTGAGCATTGTAATCCCATACTTGAGGCTTTTTAGATTTATCCTTTTCCTTAGCTTCATCAAAAGCAGAACAGTTTTTTTTATGGAATTGCTGTCCACAAATACTAGTTTGAGAATAAGTTGATGTGTAAATAACAATTGTGATTATAAAGGTTAAAAAGTATTTCATATTATTATTTTTAAATTATTTTCGCTATTTAATTTATTAGATTTTATTAATTATTTAAAGCGTATGAGTTTCTTAAAGCTTTAATTTTTTCTGCAATATTTTTGAAAACTTCTGCAGACATTACTAAATCTTGGCTTTTTTTACCATTAACCGATTTTGAATCGGCTGCATCTTTCAAAGGAATTTTATTATACTCTAAAAGCAATCCATCAAAATCTTTTCTTACATTCATTACATCTTGATTTTCTTCATATTTTTTAAAAAAATCAATTAAATTTTCTAATGTATATTTTTGATCTGCTAAACGAGAAATTACGGGACTATTTTCTTCATAAACAGCAAGGTTAGTGGCGATAAATAAACTCTCTAACCATCCTCCAGCTACAACCAAAGCGAGAGTAGATCCTTGCTTGCTGCCTTCTAGTGTTTCAAAAGAAGATAAATAAACATCATCAGTTATGAATGCTAAAGAGTCAGAATTACCAATATTTTTTTCTATTCGTTTTAATAACTCTGGTTTAATTGCAGAAGAAACTCCAATTTCATCTCCCATAGTTTTAATTACCTTAAAATACTTTAATGATTCTGAACCCATTTCAAAAATACTGCAATAGCTTAAATCACAACTATAAATACCAAAATTAATTACTTTTAATTTATTAGAAGTGTATTTTTTCTCGTTTGAAATTGGGTTTAAAAACGAAATATTTTTATTGTTTTTTCCTCCAACTACTTTTATAAAAGAAAGCATTTCTCCTGGAGATGGAACTTGAAAAGAAATTTCTGAGGACTTTTCTGTAGTTTGTTTTTCCGTTTTTACTGAATCGATTTCATCAGAATCTTCAGCTTTTTCTCCACCACCACAATTACTAAATGTAAAGGTGATTATCGTAGTTAGAAATAATAAAGTCAATTTATTCATCTGCTTTTGTTTTTAATATTTGTTTTAAAGATATGTTTTTTAATTTAATTTTAATAATTTATTGACTAAACTAGCTGCTTCATGAAACTCGATAGCCGAAAATACTTTTAGTCCAGAATCATCAATTATTTTTTTTGCTAATTCAGCATTAGTTCCCTGCAATCTCACAATAATAGGAATATCTATAGTTCCCATATTTTTATAAGCATCAACAACACCTTGTGCAACTCTATCACATCTAACAATGCCGCCAAAAATATTTACTAAAATGGCTTTTACATTTTTATCTTTTAAAATAATTCTAAATCCCTTTTCAACCCTTTCGGCATTAGCTGCGCCGCCTACATCTAAAAAGTTTGCAGGTTCTCCGCCACTTAATTTAATAATATCCATTGTTGCCATAGCTAAGCCAGCTCCATTAACCATGCAACCTACATTTCCATCTAATTTTACATAATTCAATTCTGCGTTTCTTGCTTCTACATCCGTAGGGTCTTCTTCGCTTTCGTCGCGCATAGCAGAGTAATCTGGGTGACGAAATAAACCATTATCATCAAAAGACACTTTACTATCTACAGCTATTATTTTATCATCACTTGTTTTTAAAACAGGATTTATCTCAAATAAAGAGGCGTCAATAGTTTCGTAAGCTTTATAAAGAGCGCTAACGAATTTTACCATTTCTTTAAAAGCATTTCCGCTCAATCCTAAATTAAAAGCAATTTTTCGAGTTTGAAACGCTTGAATGCCTATTCTCGGATCTATTTCTTCTTTCCATATTTTATCAGGAGTATGCTCAGCAACATGCTCAATATCCATACCTCCTTCAGTACTATAAATTATTGTGTTTCTTCCTTTTGCTCGATTTAGTAATACACTCATGTAAAACTCTTTTGTTTCTGAAGCACCTTTATAATAAACATCCTGTGTTATTAATACCTTATTCACTAATTTCCCTTTTGCGCTAGTTTGAGGGGTTATTAAATACATACCTAAAATCTGAGAAGCCTTTTCTTTTACTTCATCTAGATTTTTAGCTAATTTAATGCCTCCGCCTTTACCTCGCCCGCCAGCATGAATTTGAGCTTTAACTACAACCCAATCGCTATTATATTTTAACTTAAGCTCTTTTGCCGCTTCTACAGCTTGATCGGGGGTTTCTGCAAGAATCCCTTCTTGAATAGCTACTCCAAAACTTTTTAAAATACTTTTTCCTTGATATTCGTGAATATTCATGACTTATTATATTATTTAACCAAAATTATAAACAGCTAATAGGGATTCGAAATAATTTATTTTAATTATCTATACAAACTTAAATTTCCTTTTGTATTGTATGTTTGATCATCTTTACCTTTTGCAGTAATAACGTAAAAATACGTTCCTTCAGCAACATCTTTTCCAGTTTGGTTTTTACCATCCCAAGCAATATTTCCGGTATTACTTGTTAACTCATAAACTTTGTTACCCCATCTGTCAAATATTAAAGCAGTAATCTCAGTTAAATTAGCAGCAGATAAAAAGAATATATCATTACTGCCATCTCCGTTGGGAGTAAATACATTTGGCACTTCTAATTTAGATGGGATATCGACTACAATAGTTTTTTTCGAAACCGCTTGACATAGCCCTTTATTAGAGAAGATCGTTACCGTATAGATTCCAGGTTGGTTATAGATTGAGGATGGTGTAATAGAGGAAGATGCCGTAACAGAGCTAGTTCCATTACCAAAATTCCAAACAGTTGATATACTTAAAGAATTAACACTTGTTGAAGTATTATTAAAATTTACTGTTAATGGTGCAAATCCAGAAATTTTATCTGGGTCAAAATTAGCGGTTAAACTACCGTTTATTACATTAACAGTTCCATAACTAATACATCCATTATTACTATTTGTAACTTGTAATTTATAAGTCCCAATTAAATTAACAGTTAAAATAGAATTAGTAGCTACACCAATGGTAGATGAAATTGGAACTTCCCACAAATATGAATAATTAGCTAAAGGGTCGGTAACATTTGCATTTATTGCTACTGTTGGAGAACCACAATCTAAAATAAAAGGTGGCGGTGCCGATGGATTATTAACAACCGGATAAATACGATTATCTGCAATGATCGTAGTTCCTGATGCAATACATCCATTGTTTAAGTTTTTTGCTGTTAATGTATAGGTTCCTGGTATTATTGCTACATAGTTAGATATTAATTGTTCAGGATTTTGTGGTGGTGGACCTTCCCACAAATACGCTTGAATAATTTGTGTATTAGGGAAATTAGATGGCGATTGATTGGAACTGGTATTGGTAAGAACCACACTGGCCGTGTTACAAGCAATCACTGTTGAACTTAACGATATACCTACTTTTGGTGGAAATATATTTTGATACATCGGAATAATAGTCGAGCTCTTACACGTATTATTATTATCCATTACCGTTAGTGTATAATTGGCTACCAATGTATTGGTGGTGTTACTTGTCGTAATTATTGTAATTGGAATGCCTTGTAAATTTCCCGGGGCTGTTGGAAAAGACCAATTGTAACTAACATTTGGCGTTAAACTGGCGCCCTCTAATTTTACTGTTGGCGAAGCACAGGTTAAGGTTTGATTTGGAACTATCGCTTCAACATTAGGCACAAATGTATTTTGAACTACCGATACTGGCACTTTTGTTCTACAATTTGTTGAATTATCTTGTACCACAATTGTCCAGGTGCCAGGAACTGTTACATTAGTAATTGTAGGTACTGCATTTGTTGTGAACAAGGTTGATGAACCTGGAGGTAAAAAAGTATAACTTACTGCCCCTCCAGGAACTGGATTTGTTACAGCACCTTGTATATTTATAGTAATTATACTTTTTGTTCCGCAACCTAAAGTAAAGTTTGAAGGGCTATTTATATTAAACGTAGGAAATTCTGCAGGACTTGTAATTGAAAAGGTTTTAGTGACTTGGCAACCGTTTACTAAATTAACTAACACATGCGTGTATGTTCCTGGACCTGGTGTAAAAATAGCTGTTGGTGAGTTTACCGAAACCGTTCCTCCTAGTGGAGAAATAAAATTGTGCTGAACATTTATTGTTGGATTACTTGTGGCTGTTACCGTTTGAATGGCCGAATTGATACAAGTAATGAATTGAGATAATGGAGAAATTGTAGAAGTTGGTAAGGAAACGCTCTGGCTCACATTAAATGTATAGGTTTTTATACAACCTGAATTTGGATCGCTGGCGGTAACTGACCAGTTTCCTAGTGTTGTTCCATCAAAATAGGCAACAGCTCCACTTTGTTGAGCCGCCCCATTATTATTCCACTGGTAATTATAGGTAATATCTGAAGCATTTATTGTTAGTGTGGGATTAGCACAAGTAACTGTATAGGAAGGTCCAAAAGGAGATAAAGTAAATACTGGTATAGTTGGCTGGGGATTTATATTAATATTAGCAACCGCTACACATCCGCCTGCGGCAGTAATATTTGCAACGTACAATCCAGGTGAAATAGCCGTTGTTCCATTTACTGATGTTTGAATAGGTGATACGATGCCGGTTGGAATGGGAGCCCAATTTATCGTATAGGTAGGTGCAGGATTTGATGGGTTAAATGTTAAACCTAAATTAAATGCGTTTAATGTACTCGTGCAACTTGTTTGTGTGATTGTTGGACTTACTATGGGTTGAGGAAAAACAGTAACTGTTGAAGGCGCTGTTTGAGTTACTACCACATTTAAATTGTTTGCACCTGTAATAAAAATGGTGTAATTGGTAGTTGAAACAGGACTTACAGTAAAAATACCAGTAGCATTAATGTTTCCTCCAGGTTGAATTGAATAGCTTGGGTTGGTAAGATTACCTGAATTTGTGGTTGAGACAGTTGCTACTGCTCCTGCGCAAATAGATGTATTACTAGCTAATAAGGAGCAATTTGTGCTCCCAGTTCCAGAATATTGTTGAAAAATAATATTTTGTGTTACGTTTGCGAAATTAGTAATTAACACCATGTAATATTGGCCACTAATTCCATTAGGAATATTTAAAGTTTCTGTAAAACTTCCCGAATAACTGCAATCAATAGTATTTAAAGCGGTTAAATTATTACATATACCAGATAAACTAGAAAAAGGCCCCCAACAAGTAAAATCAACATCTTGACCAGGTCCCGTTGGCGGAGAAGTTAGAGTACCTTGAATTAATATATCTAAATTCCCGGAATTACTTATTTGAAGATAATACCAGGATGGGTTTGGTTGAGTACTGAGGCAAGTATAGGCTGGGCCAACTTGGGCTTGAGTTGCAGGAGTTGAAGTGAAAGCGGGAAATGTTAAACCAGAGGTACCATTGGCACAAAAAGGGAGAGCATTTATACATGTGTTGTTTTGTGGAATACAACAAATTGTCAAAAAAACCAAAAATACCAAAAATATTCTTCTCATAATCAATTTATAATTTGCCTCAAATATACAAATACCTTACCATAATTTGTTAAATCCAAAAAAAAATTGTGTGAAATATCTAATTAAGGACTACTTTTTCTGATTTTGTATTAGACTAAAATTAAAACTATCTTTGAAAACTATCTATAAAATTATGCTTTTATTAAATAATAAAGTTGCCCTAATTACTGGGGCAACAAGAGGAATTGGTAAAGAAATTGCTTTAACTTTTGCCAAAAATGGTGCAAATATTGCCTTTACTTACCTTAGCTCTGAAGATAAAGCCAAGGCCTTAGAAACTGAATTACAGAACTATGGAATAAAAGCAAAAAGCTATAAAAGCGATGCCGGTGATTTTAAAGCAGCCGAAGAGCTGGTAAATAGTGTTACTGCAGAATTTGGAACTGTAGACATATTAGTTAACAATGCTGGAATTACGCGCGACGGATTATTAATGAGAATGAGCGAATTACAATGGGATGAAGTAATAACTGCAAATTTAAAAGCGGTATTTAATTTAGTAAAAGCAGTACAAAAACCTATGCTAAGAGCAAAAAAAGGATCCATAATTAATATGAGTTCTGTTGTGGGCCTTAAAGGAAATGCTGGACAAAGTAATTATTCGGCTTCTAAAGCAGGTATTATTGGCTTTACAAAATCCATTGCTTTAGAATTAGGTTCTAGGAATATTAGAAGTAATGCGATTGCGCCAGGATTTATCGAAACCGAAATGACTTCTTTGTTAAATGAAAAAGTAGTTCAGCAATGGCGAGATTCGATACCTTTAAAACGCGGCGGAACTCCTGAGGATGTTGCAAATTTAACCTTATTTTTAGCGAGCGATTTGAGCGCATACATTACAGGACAATGCATTAATGTTTGCGGTGGAATGTTAACCTAAATAATTAGTTCAACAACTAATTTTTAAATGCCATTCCTTTTTCAAATATTTATAAAATATAAATTAATTGTTCACAAAAATCATAGTCGCCAGCCCTTGGTATTTTTTTGCTTTAAGTATAATAATTGGTTTTATTATTGCAATTATCCCTTATTACAAAAAAAACACTGAAGCCCCAAAAAATATTATTTTAATTTTATTTGGATTAAGATTTATTAGTTCGATATTTTTAATTTTTTTGTTGCTAAATATCTTTGTCAAGCAATTAAAAAACCAAACTGAAAAGCCGATTATTTTATTTGCCATTGACAACTCTTCTTCCATTGTTTCGAACCAAGACAGTGTTTATATTAAATCTGTATTTCAAGAAAAAATAGGTCAGTTAAAAGAAAAAATAGGCAGAAAATTTAATTTCAAAACTATTCTGTTTGGCAATAATGTCATAACATCAGAAAAATCACCAAGCTTTTCTTCAAAAGAAACAGACTTAGAGAATTTAATGAGTGAATTAGAAACAAGTTATTCTAATCAAAACATTGGCGCGTTAATCTTGGTAAGCGATGGCATATACAATAAAGGTAGCGACCCTACTCTATTTGCAGAAAAATTAGGATACCCCATTTATTCTATAGCTTTGGGCGACACGCTTCAATTTAAAGATGTTTCTATTCAAAAAATTAATCATAATCAATTGGCTTATTTAGGAAATGATTTTCCGGCTGAAGTAATTATTCAAGCTAATAAATATCAAGGAAAAAATCTAGAAGTAACTTTACTTAAAAACGGAAATGTTCAGGCTAAAAAAACAATAAATGTAAACGCTTCTAATTTTATTGGAACATGCAGCTTTACACTAAACTCTGATGAAAAAGGCATTGTAAAATACGATGCAAAAGTCACAGTAATAAACGACGAAAAAAATAAATTTAATAATACACAATCTTTTTTAATAGATATTCTTGACAATAAAGAAAAAATATTATTATTAGCTAACCAGCCCCATCCAGATGTTTCATGCTTAAAAGAAGCCATATTAAATGGCACAAATTATGAATTAGAAAATGATTTAATAACTCAATTTAATAAACCTTTAAGCGCATTTAGTTTAGTTATCATTCATGGTTATTCATCGAATAATTCAGATGTTTTAATCAATTGTAAAAAAAATAATATTCCGGTGTGGATAATTAATCCAATAACCAACTCTAATTTACCAGGTATTAAAATAAATGCCATTGGAAATGATGTTAATGAAACAGAATCATTAGTAGAAAAAAACTTTAGTTTATTTTCTTTGAGCGATAAACTCTGCTCCTTTATAAATAATGCCCCAGCGCTAAATACCTTTTTCGGATACTATTCATTAAGTAATGGATCTAACAGCCTTATTAATCAAAAAGTCGGACAAGTTGAAACAAAGAATCCTGTTTTATTTTTTTATGAAAATAACAATTTAAAACAAGGCGTTTTTATAGGAGACGGGCTTTGGAAATGGAAAATGCGTGATTTTATAGAAAACAAAACTAATGATCTATTCTTTGAATTCATTAGAAAAACTATTCAATATTTATCTGTTAAAAGTGATAAAAGTTTTTTTAGACTAGTTGTTCCAAAAATAACAAACGAAAACACACCGATTGAAATTAGCGCAGAATTATATAATAAAAGCTATGAATTAACCACTTTGCCCGAAATAAATTTTAAACTAATTGATAAAGAGAAAAAAATATTTTCTTACACATTTAGTAAAACCAGTTCGTCTTACCAATTAAATTTGGGCATTTTAAGTGCTGGCGAATATCAATACGAAGCTAGTGTTAAATTCAACAATGAATTATACGTAAAAAAAGGAAAAATATTAGTTAACGAGCTCTTGTCTGAAAATATAAATACCGTTGCAAATCATCAATTACTTTATAAAATTAGTTCTCGAAGCAATGGAAAGATATTTTACCCGAAAGATTTGATGAAATTAGAATTAGAATTATTAAAAAATAATACAATAAAGTCTATTACTTTTTCTCAAAAATCTAATTTTAATTTAATAGACTTTAATTGGTTTTTTATTTTTATACTTTTTCTTTTGAGTATTGAATGGTTTTTAAGAAAACGTTTTTTAACGATTTAATTTTCTTCATTATTTTTTTAACTTTAAATGGCATTTAGTTTTATTAATTTATTTGAATGTTTGTGACCATACATGCTGATATTAAAGATATTAAACATTCTTTGGTGAAAATTATCTATAATTAGTTTTTTAAAATTAAACTTAATCCCTAATTTCGTGTTTAATTGAAGAATTTAACAAAAAAAAAATGAGCAACACCAATAATATTCGTTTTAATAACTCAAATCGTCAATTTTACACTGAGGTAAAAAAGAGGGTTGATTTTTACTTTAGAGATAATAAAATCACTAAAAATGGGAATTACAATATGTATTTGAAATCAATTTTTATGTTTTCTGCTTATTTTATTCCTTATTTCTTACTCGTGTTTAATGTATTTGATAGTAAATTAATCTGGCTTTTATTAGCGGTATTGATGGGTTTCTCGATGGCTGGCATTGGCTTATGCGTTATGCACGACGCTAATCATGGCAGTTACAGTAAAAATGCTAAAATAAATCGAATACTAGGTTATGTTACCCTTAACATTTTAGGTGGTCATTCGCTTAATTGGAGAATACAACACAATGTGATTCATCACACATATACCAATGTGCATGATCTTGATGAAGACATAGCGCCTCCAGGATTTATGAGATTTGAACCCCATACTGAAAGAAAATCCATACATAAATTTCAGTTTTTGTATGCTTGGTTTTTTTATGGTTTAATGACACTTATGTGGAGTACCACTAAAGATTTTAAACAAGTAATCAGATACAATAAACAAGGTCACCTTAAAACTGCTAATACTACTTTTGCTACCGAATTATTTTTGGTAATTATGTCTAAAATTATTTACCATGGTTATGTATTATTACCATACTTTTTAATAAAAGAGTTAACCTTTTTAAATTGGTTGAGTGGTTTTGTAGTAATGCATTTTATTGCAGGCTTGTTATTAGCAATGATTTTTCAGCCAGCTCATGTTGTAATTGAAACAGAATTTCCTCTACCAAATAATGAAGGAAGTATTGAAAATCATTGGGCAGAACATCAAATGAGAACAACCATGAATTTTGGAACAAAAGACCCATTTTTTTCATGGTTAGTAGGTGGTTTAAATCATCAAGTTGAGCATCATCTTTTTCCTACTATTTGTCATGTTCACTATCCAAAAATTTCTAAAATTGTAGCGGATGTAGCAAAAGAATTTAATGTGCCTTATTTAAACCAAAAAAGTTTTATGGGTGCCTTATGGTCTCACGAGAAAATGCTTTGGAAACTTGGAAGAGTTTAATGTTTTTTATTAAATTAATTATTTGAATTAATATAAAACTTCAACTAATAATTTAAATTTTACTCTATTAGAATCTTAAACAAAAATCAACTTACTTCATCATTTTTTTAATATTACTATAAACTGGCAAATTATTATGATGCCAATTCATAACAACAGTTCCATTTTTAATCAACATTAATCCAGGATTGCTTCTAATCATTGTTTTTAAAACAGTTTGGTCCACAATTACAAAATTGTATAAGGCATTATATTTATGTTTAAATGCATCAATTTCTTTAGATCCGCTAGCAGTAAATGCTATAAAATTTAAATGATCTTTATCTACTAATGTATAAAAATCGTTTATCTGAGCCATTAACTTTTCATCATCTTTGGTTTCGTTTAAATCATAGGCAATCAACCAAAAGCTATAATTTTTATCATTTAGAACAGAATCTGTTAAATTAACATCATCCAAAGAGTTTACCATGAAATCAGTTATTTTTGGAGGATTAATCGCATCATGTATTAATTTATTATTTGTTGCTTCCCATTTCCAATTTAAAGTATCTTCCCATATTTTAGATTTCATATAATCAGACTGATTAAACTCTTTTAACTCATCAGTTTTTAAGTTTTTATAAACTAACATTGATTCGTAAACTGCATCTTTATAATCTGCAGCTCTTTTCATATTTTCTTTAATGTTCATTCCTGGGGCATATGCTCTAAAATCTAAAGGCGGTAAATTTCGGTAAGCATAAATTGGGAACCAAAAAGCTAAAACCACAGCTAATGTAAATAAAGCACCAGATGCCATTGGAGCGAAAGTTTCTTTTATATTCTCTTTACCAGAAAATAAGAGTGTAATTAATACTAATAAGGCAATGTCTTTCCAAAAACTTTCCCAAGGTTTTAATTTTAAAAAATCACCAAAGCATCCACAATGGGTTACTTTATTATAACATGCAGAATAAAATGTTAAAAAGGTAAAAAAAGCAATTTGAGCAAATAAAAGCCATAAAGTTAAATCACGTTTGAAACCAATTAATAACATAATGCCTAAAATAATTTCACTGGCACAAATAATTATTGCCAAAGGCAAAGCGATATGAGCAAACATCTCAAAAAAAGCCATACCCGTATCGGCCTGAAATACTTCGAAGTATTCCTTTAATTTATAACTAAAACCTAAAGGATCATTAGCTTTAATAAAGCCTGAAAAAACAAATAAAGCTCCAACTAAAATTCTAGATATATGTGTTAGAAGAGTTATTTTTCCTATATATCCAGAGGCATTGATTAAAAATAATTGAATAATCAATAAAACAGATAAAATAATTTTACTAAAACAAGGTGGGCATAGAAAATAAAATAATGCTGCTAATCCGGCAGACCAAATGAACCGAAATAATTTAGATGATAAAATTTTTTTCATATATTATAATTTACAATCTTAATAAAAAAATTAAACTTACTAATTTTTACATTTAATCAAGGCGAAAACAGAATAATTTATCATATCCATATAATTAGCATCAACGCCCTCACTAATAATGGTTTTACCTTCATTGTCTTCTATTTGTTTAACACGAAAAACTTTCATTAAAATTAAATCAGTTATAGAACTCATCCTCATGTCCCTCCACGCTTCTCCATAATCATGATTTTTATCTTCCATTAATTGCTTAGTTTGTTTAATATATTTATTGTATAGGCCTTCGACTTCCTTATAAGGAATATCAATACGCGCATCATCATACAGCTCTATTTGAATAAGAGCAATTACACAATAATTAATAATGCCAACATATTCTCCATTTATAGCGTCGCTAATTTTTTGAATTCCTTTTTCTTCGATACTTTTAATGCGTTGAGCTTTAATAAAAATTTGATCGGTTAAAGATTTTGGTCTTAAATTTCGCCAAGCGGTTCCATAGTCGTTCATTTTCTTTAAAAAGATATCTTTGCATATCGCAATTGCTTCGTCGTAATGTTGAGATGTACTTTGCATAATTTATATGAACACTAAAATTAACGAAAAAAAAACAATTGAATATTCTTGTAATGGGAAAATTATAAAATTTAATAAGCCATTAATAATGAGTATTGTTAATATTACCCCAGATAGCTTTTATGACGGTGGCAAATATGACTCAGAATCTGATGTATTAAAAGATGTTGAAGAAAAAATAAATTCTGGGGCCAATATTATTGATATTGGTGCATCTTCAACGAGGCCGAATTCAGACGAAATAACTGAAAAAGAAGAATGGAAGAGATTAAAAGATGTTTTAATTTCGGTTCGTGCTAATTTTCCTGATATTTTATTAAGTGTAGATACTTATCGAGCATCTGTTGCAAAAAAAAGTGCCGAACATGGTATAGATATTATTAATGATATTAGTGGTGGTAATTTAGATTCATTAATGTTTAAAACTGTTGCTGATTTAAACATTCCATATATTTTAATGCACATTCAGGGCAAGCCTAAAACAATGCAAAATAATCCCAAATATTTAAACGTAGTGGAAGAAGTTAAAAAAGATTTTGAATCAAAAATTACTCAATTAATAAATTTAGGATTCAATAAAATAATTTTAGACCCAGGATTTGGATTTGGAAAATCACTTGAAAATAATTATCAATTATTAAAAAGTCTTAATATTTTTAGCAGTTTTAATTACCCTATACTAGCTGGAGTTTCTCGAAAAAGTATGATTAATCGTGTTATTGGCACCAATCCTGTTACTGCCTTAAACGGGACAACTGTCTTAAATACCATTGCCTTGCAAAATGGCGCGTCTATATTAAGAGTTCACGATGCTTTCGAAGCTAAACAAGCTATTGAATTAGTTGAGTTTTATAAATCTTGTTAAGAGGATTAATTTTAAAACTTTGAGCCTATAAAAAAATAAATTAATTTTATAAAATGTATAAAAAAATATTTTTTTCTTTCTTGTTACTTTCTTTTACAATTATTATATTTTCTTTTAAATCAAAAACTACTTACGCTTATCAAATTGCCTTATTAAAATATAATGGTGGTGGAGATTGGTATGCCAATTTAGAAACATCGCTCCCTAACCTAATAAAATTTTGTAATGATAATTTAAAAACGGCAATTAATCCTGAACAAGCTATTGCCGATGCAGGAAGTATTGAAATTTTTAATTATCCATTTATTCATATGACTGGCCATGGGAACGTTATTTTTTCGAATCAAGAGGCTGAAAATTTAAGAAATTATATGCTTGCCGGGGGATTCTTACATATAAGTGATAATTATGGCATGGATAGTTTTATACGTATTCAATTAAAAAAAATATTTCCTGAATTAGATTTAATAGAATTACCTTTTAGCCATCCCATTTATCATCAAAAATATGAGTTTCCAAAAGGCCTTCCTAAAATTCATGAACATGATAAAAAGGCTCCACAAGGATTTGGATTAATATATAAAGGTAAATTAATTTGCTTTTATGATTTTGAATGCGATTTAGGTGATGGCTGGGAAAGTCAAGAAATTCATAATGATAGCCAAGAGGCAAGAAATAATGCCTTAAAAATGGGCGCTAATATTATTTCTTATGCCTTTATGAATTTTGAAAAAAAATAATTTATACGTTTATATTCGTGATCAAATTTTTAAAACAATTAAATTTATTAAAAATAACTCTAGGCATACTTTTATTTTTTTTATTCACAAACACCATCGCTCAAAACTATATCGTGAGTGGGATAATAAAAGGCGGTCATGAAAATCTTGCTTTTGCAACGATCTATTTAAAAGGAACTACTAAAGGAGTAAATAGTAATGATGCCGGAAATTATTCTTTAAAATTAGAAAAAGGAATACACACACTTGTATATAAATATATAGGTTATTCAAAACAAGAAATCGAAATAGATTTAACCGAAAATAAAATATTAAATGTTAATTTAATCCCCGAAGGAGTTCTGCTTCAAGAAGTAACCATTAAATCTGGCGAAGACCCCTCTTACGCCATAATTCGAAAAGCTATCAAAAAACGTAAATTTTATTTTAATCAAGTTAAAGAATATAGTTGCCAGTCATACATTAAAGGACTTCAACGCTTAAATCACGTGCCTGAAAAAATTAAAAAGCTGATTAAATTTACTACCGGCGAAAAAATAGATTCTTCTCAACTTGGCGTAATTTATTTAAGTGAAAGTGAAAGTAATTACTTTTTTCAAAAACCAAATAAAGAAAAAGAAATAATGTTTAGTAGTAAAATAAGTGGCGAAAACAAAAATTTTAGCTTTAATCAATTAAGTCAATTAAAATTTAATTTCTGCGATAATTTAATTACTATTAAAGGGATAAGCGACCGGCCGTTAATTTCGCCATTAAATAAAAACGCTTTTTTATACTATAAATTTTATCTTTTAGGAACTATTATCGAAGATGGAAAGATAATTAATAAAATAAAAATAAAGCCTAAACGAAATACCGATCCTTGTTTTACAGGAATCATTTATATTCAAGACAAAACCTGGCGCTTAACAAGTCTTGATTTAAATTTAACTAAAGAAAATAAAATAAATTTTGTTGATACACTTAATATAAAACAAATTCAAGCTCCAATTCTAAACGATAGTATTTGGATGCCTGTTAATCATAATCTTAGCTTTTCTTTTAATTTCATGGGCATTAAGGGTAGCGGCTATTTTAATGCCACAGTTAGAAATTATAATTTGTATCCAAGTTTTAACAAAAAAACATTTAGTAATGAGAAATTATTGATTGAAGATGGCGCAAATAAAAAAGATTCGAACTATTGGAATTTAAATAGACTTGCTCCACTAACAAAAGAAGAAAATCGAGATTATTTAAAAAAAGATAGTGTTTCAAAAATTGAAGACTCAGAAAAATATAAAGATTCTATCGATAAAAAAAGAAATAAAATCAGGCTTCCGAATATATTAATTGGTTATAAATATAATAAAACTAAAAATGGGCTCTCAATAAGCGTTCCCGGTATTATTAAAAATGGCATTCAATACAACACAATTGAAGGGATTAATTTAAATTGTTATTTTTCTATTAATAAACAATTTGAAGATTACAGATCGCACAGCATAAATGGTAGAATAAGGTATGGAATAAGTAACTCTTTGTTAGGAGGAGAAATAGGCTATAATTATTTTTATAATCCAAAAAAAAATAGCCGAGTTGGTTTTAAATTTCAATCTATTGTTGAACAATTCAATTCATCTGACCCAATAAATCCTTTAGTAAATTCATTATATACCTTATTTAAAAATGACAATTATATGAAACTTTATAAAGAAACAGCTATAGAAAGTAGCTACTTTAACGAAGTTATAAATGGTGTTTTCTTTAATTCAGTAATTAAATATGCCCAAAGAGATTTATTAATAAACTCGAGTGATTTACTAATAATTGACGATAAGATTAAATTATTTACAAGTAATATTCCAAATGCAAATATTACTTCCGACTCTGTTTATTTTAATAGCAATGCCTTTACCGCCGAAGCAACAATTTCTATAAGATTTAAACAAAAATATATTTCGATGCCGAATAAAAAAATAATTACTGGAAGTAAATACCCCAGAATTAGCATAACTTATAAAAAAGCGATTCCTGTTTTTTTTAGTAAAATAAATTACGATTTAGCAAGTGCCATGATATATGACGAAGTAAATTTATCCTTATTAGGGAAAATAGCTTATCGTTTAAAAGTTGGTGGTTTCTTAAATACAAAAAAAATTGCATTTATGGACTTTAAACATTTTTTAGGAAATCAAACTATTTTAAATACAAATGAATATCTTGGGAGTTATCGACTACTTCCATATTATGAATTCAGTGCAGATCGATGGTATCTAGAGTCTCACATCGAACATCATTTTAATGGCTTTTTAGTCAACAAAATTCCTTTAATTAAAAAACTAAGATTACAAGAAGTTATAGGAGGGCATCTTTTAATGAATAATCGATTAAGTAAATATTATGAAATCAATTTTGGAATAGAAAATATTTTAAATGCTTTAAGAATTGATTATGTTTTAAGTTATGGAATAAATAATGAAGTAAATAGTGGTTTTACAATCGGTGTTATTTCTCGATTATAATATAAATAATATAATTTTATAATTATGAAAAAAACTAGCGTATTTTTCTTATTCCTTACTTTTTTTATAATTCATCGCGCTCAGAATTCACCTACTAGTAGCGAATTTGAAGCTCAAATTATTGGAGGCAACAACCAATTAGCACAAGTATTACAAACCCAGTTAAATATACCTAAAACTATATTAAATACTAATTTTAATCAAGATGTAATTGTTTTTTTTAATATTGATTCTATTGGAAAGGCTTGTGATGTAATAATCGAGAATAAAATAGATGCTTTTATAGGCAATGAAATAAAACGAATGCTCTTGTTTTTAAAATTCAAAAAAACAATTCCGTTTTCGAATCTATCAAGCCCCTACTTTATTAAATTTAATGTTTCAAAAATTAAATACAACAACTATTTTAAACAAAAATCTAAAATAAATTTAAAAATAAATCTAAGTGCAGATAGCAGTTTTATAATTTATTCTAAAGCAGATAAATCTCCAGAATATTATAAAAATGGTGAGGAAGGATTGGCTGATTTTATTTTATCAGAAATAGAATATCCAAAACTTGCTATAGAAAAATCTATAGAAGGCACAGTTACTATCGAATTTATTATTGAAACGAATGGCTATGTTAGTAATCTTATTATAAAAAACGGAATCGGTGCCGGATGCTCAGAAGAAGCTTTAAGAATAATAAAGCAAACTAAATGGCAACCAGCTGTTATTAATAATAAATTAGTACGATACAAAACAAATTATCCTATTACGTTTAGCTTACGAAATGTGAATAAGGATAATGGAACTTCGTCACAAAGTCTTGGCCAGTAAATTAACTTATTTGTTTTAAGGCCCAATTCTCTTTTTTACGCATCAACTCTGTATCAGCAGTTTTTTTATCATTGTATCCGCACAAATGCAATACGCCATGAATCAAAACGCGCTTCAATTCTTCTTCAAAATCTGATTTAAATTTTTCGGCATTTTCTTTTACACGATCAATACTAATTATAATATCTCCATTTATAATTTTATCCTTACAGTAATTAAAAGTAATAATATCAGTATACGTGTTATGTTTTAAAAATTGAATATTTTTCTTTAAAATCTCCTCATCATTGGTAAAAAGAAAATTAATTTGCCCTACTTGTTTTTTTTCTAATAGTAAAACCTTAGCAATCCATAGTTTTATGTTAATTTTTCTTTTTAAATTAAACTTTATTTTTTCTACCTGGAACGTAATTGGCATATTGTTAGTTTAACGTATCTTTAATTATTAAAGGCAACTCTCCATTATTGTGTTTCATAATTAATACATCAACATCCTTTATCGAAATTTTAAATTCAAGCATTCTAGTATAAAATAATTTCTGTTGTGAATACATCAAATCTATTAACTTAGAACATTCTTGTTTTTCTGTGAGAGTATACAATTTCATTTGATCAACATCAAAAACATTTTCTTTTGTATCGGCTGTTAATTTTTTTAACTGTTGTTGTACCATTTTTGATCTTTCAAAAATTAATTGCCGATTAGTTGTAAAATCGGCTAAACCAATTCCGCTATTATAAAAACGTTGTAAATTATCTGCTTCTTGTTTACTAATTGTATCAATAATAATTTGTTGGATAAACTGTTTATAATCATTAAAACAGGCAACTGATTTTTTCAAAAGTACAGTATCTGTTTTTAAAAATTCCTCTTGAAGAATATTAACTACGGTGCTTAAACTATCGATGGTTTTTGTGTTTTGATCATATAAGTCTGAATTACGACAAGAACCAAATAAAACTATAATGGCAAAAATAATTATAAAATGATATTGGCTTCGATTCATTAATCAATACTATTAAAACCACAATATGGAATAAGTACTTCAGGTATTTTTATCCCCTCTTGTGATTGATTATTTTCTAATAAAGCGGCAACAATTCTTGGCAATGCCAAAGCGCTTCCATTTAAACTATGAGCTAATTGCGTTTTTCCGTTTGCATCTTTATACCTACATTTTAAACGATTAGTTTGAAAAGTCTCGAAATTACTAACACTACTTACTTCTAACCATTTTAATTGAGCCGCGCTCCATACTTCTAAATCATAAGTTAAGGCGCTAGAAAAACTCATGTCGCCGCCGCATAATTTTAAAATACGAAATGGCAATCCTAACTCTTTTAATAAACTAGCGACATAGTCTCGCATATCTTCTAAAATTTTATAGCTGTCGTTTGGATGAGCAATTTGTACAATTTCAACTTTATCAAATTGATGCAAACGATTTAATCCTCTCACATCTTTTCCATAACTTCCTGCTTCTCTTCTAAAACAAGGTGTATAACCGCAATTTTTTATTGGCAAATCAGTTTCTTTTAAGATTACATCGCGATACATATTTGTAATAGGAACCTCTGCTGTTGGAATTAAATACAAATTATCTATTGTAGCATGATACATTTGCCCTTCCTTATCAGGCAATTGCCCGGTGCCATAACCGCTTTCTTCATTAACTAAAATAGGAGGTTGCACCTCATTATAACCTTTTGAAGTAGCTCGATCTAAAAAGAAATTAATTAAAGCTCTCTGCAAACGCGCACCTTTGCCCTTATAAACCGGAAAGCCTGCCCCAGTTAATTTTACACCTAATTCAAAATCTATTATATTATATTTTGAAGTTAATTCCCAATGTGGTTTTGCGTTTGAATAAAGAGTTGGCTTTTCTCCATATTCTAAAATTACTTCATTATCCTCAGGAGTTTTTCCAACTGGTACGGTTAAGTTTGGTGTATTTGGAACTGTTACTAATAAATTATGTAATTTTAATTCAATCTGTGTTAATTGTTCGTCTATTAATTTCTCAGTGTTTTTTAACTCAGTAGTTTTTATTTTTAAAGCCTCCCCCTCTTCTTTTTTTCCACTTTTCATCAAATCTCCAATTTGTTTTGCACAGCTATTTGATTCAGCCTTTAAATCATCGCCTTGTTTTTGTGTTGTTTTTCTAATTTTATCTAATTCTAAAATATCATTAATAATGGTTTCGGCGTTTTTAAAATTTTTTATTGCTAAACGTTTTAAAACATCTTCCTTATTTTCTCTGATATTATTTATTTGTAACATATTGGCAGAATTTTATTTTTGATCAAAATTAATTACGTATTATTCTTAAGCTAAATTACCCATTTTATCTCTTGGTCTTTAAGAGATATTAAAAAAAAAGCCCACCGATAAAGGAGGGCTTTTAAATTATAAGACTGACTTACTATCCCTCAATAGGAACAATAGAAACATAAGATCTATCATCTTTTTTCTTTTTAAAAACAACTTTTCCATCAATCAAAGCATATAGCGTGTGATCTTTTCCAATCCCAACACCAACACCAGGATTGTGCTTTGTGCCACGTTGGCGAACAATTATATTTCCTGCAATACAAACTTGTCCTCCAAAAATTTTAACGCCTAAACGTTTACTATGCGAATCACGACCATTATCTGATGAACCCGCGCCTTTTTTGTGTGCCATTTTTTTTTATATTTTAATTTTATGAATTAGATTTAAAAAAAATCTTCTTTCTTAACTAATTAATCTTCTTTCTTTTTAGTTACTTTTTTTGCCGCTGCTTTTTTAGGAGCTTTTTTTACTGGCGCTTCCGCAACAACTTCTTCAGCTGCTACTATTGGCTCA
>Ga0209297_1000422_pt1 | contig 27450 bp, 26 predicted proteins | sample S_130805_MF_Meta_FD_187322 | JGI IMG/M metagenome (GOLD analysis project Ga0209297, IMG submission 187322) | Freshwater microbial communities from Lake Simoncouche, Canada to study carbon cycling - S_130805_MF_MetaG (SPAdes) (version 2) | ecosystem: Environmental > Aquatic > Freshwater > Lake ...
GGTTCGTCGCACAATGATTGTAAATGATTAATGATAGAAATTTTGCCTACCCTACCCTTAAACTTAATAAATTCTATATTACTATGTGTATTAGTTAAATTAGAGATAATTTGATCAGTTCTATCTGTTGAGGCATCAGAACCAATAAAAACTTTCAATTTAGAACTTGGATAATTAGTATTAAAAACGGATAAAATTTTTTTTTCAATGACTTTTTCTTCATTGTGAGCGGCAATTAAAATTGCGATAGATGGTAATTCATCATCAGAATAAAACAATAATTGATTATGGTTTGAATTGCGATAAATTAAAATCATAAACAAAGGATAAAATATATACGTATGCAATATCAATAAAGAAGAACAGATAAGAATAATAATTAATAAATTATACATGGCTCAATTTTTTATAAAATTGAACTAATTCAGACACAACTACTAAATTATCAAACTGATTTAATGCTAATTTAGAAGCCTCGAGCTGAATATTTTTACATAAATCTTTTTTTGTAAGCAATTCGATAACAGATTGAATAAAATCATAAGGATTATCCGCTATTAAAATGTTTTTTTGATGGGTATAATTAATTCCTTCTGCACCAATAGAAGTGCTTACAATAGCTTTACCATAAGACATTCCCTCGATAATTTTAATTCTTAACCCACTCCCCGACCAAAGAGGAACTATCATAACTTGATGCTGTAAAAAAAATTCTTTACCATCTATAACATTTTCAACAATAAGAACATTGGGTTTATTAATATGAAAAAAATTAAGTGGAATTCCTTTACCAGCAATTATAAATTTCGAATCAGGTACTGCTTTATAAATTTCGTCCCAGCAAAAGTCTAAAAACCACTTTACTGCTTCTTGATTGGGTATCCAATCCATCGAACCAAAGTAAAAAATGGTTTTTGCTTTCTCTTTAACCTCTATTTTTTTTTGATATAACGAAACATCAACGCCAGTAATACAAGTAAATAATGGCTTTGTGCAGCCTAACAATTTAAATTCGTGTTCATCAATTTTTGTAATTGGGACTAAGGCATCAACTTTAGAAAGCATTTTAATTTCGAAATCTTTAAGCCTTTTATTTTGAAGAGAAAGATATTTTAATTTAAAATAATTAGATTCAATTTGTTTATGTCTATTCCAAATATAATGCTCAATATTATGAGCTCTTAAAATAATCTTAGCCTTACTATTTTTTCTAATTACATCAATATAAATAGCCATAAACAAGCCTTCAATCTGAATAAAATCAAAATTATTACTTTTTAATACTTCAATTAATTTATTTTTGTAAGATTTAAAATAAAAACGTGAAATAAAGTAAGACCTTGGTGAAAACAAATTAAAAAAAGCTCCAAAAAAAGAAGTGTTAGTGTTTTTATAAACTGATTTATAATTGCTTTTAATTTTAAAGTCTATAGGAACTTCATCGTCGGGCTTAAAATGTTTTTTTGTATTTATTGTAAGTAAATGTAATTCTACATTATTTTCGATTAAGCCTTTAGCCATATTAAAAATAGCAATACTACTACCGTCATTAGCTGGATAAGGCGCTTTATTTGATATTTGAAGTATTTTAAACACGATTTTTCCTTGAAAAAAATTTGTTTATAAATGAATAGTAACTAGTTGCATCAAAAATAGAAGAATCTCTCGCTGCTTTTGACGTTAAAAAAATACTTATTGGTAAAAAAATAATTAGTGGCATCCAAATAGCTTTTAAAGGTGCTAAATGCCCCTCATTAGCAAGATTAACATAAAATTCAGTTAAAATATAATAGGCTAAAAAGAAAAAAACTGAAACCACAACTGGCATCCCTAAGCCACCTTTTTTAATAATTGCCCCAAGAGGAGCGCCTATAAAAAATAAAATAATACAAGCAAAACTTACCGTAATTTTTTTATGCCATTCTATTAATAAACTTAAAAGCGTTTTATTTTCAACATCAAGGTTAATATTCGCATTATCAATATAAGATAAAGCTGTGCGAGTTGTATTTAATGCATTTTGAACACAAAATATAAAAGAATCCTTTTTTAAACTATCATAAAACATTATTACATTAACTTTTGAAAAAGAATTTATTTTATTTGAAAATCTTAATGTATGCGGATAAAAATAATTAGCTGCCTGGCCGTATAAATTGGTTATTTGTTTATTAATAATACGAATTGTAGAATCAGCAACTGAATCGAGCTGCCATACATTAAGCATTTCTTCGTTCCCTTTAAACAATTCTTCGTTTGTATGTTTTAATTTATAATCTTCTAAAGGTATATTTACTTGTAACTGTTTATAATTTAAATGAGAAAGTTTATTTCTTCTACTAGTTGATTCATAGTTCTTACTTTCCTCATATCGATTACCATCTCTTAGAGTTAAAACCAAATCGCTTGAATCTTGGGTTGTAGTTATTTTTCCACTTTTGGCATACATTTGAATATCATTACCCATATGAGCAGTATGATCATATATATAAATTTCAAATAATGTATCTTTATCTAAAGATTTTTTTCCAACTCTTAAGCTGTAATTTTCAATAGCGTTATAAAAAACTCCTTCTTTAATATTAACAGTTGGTTTTTTTTGCCTCATATCGTATAATAATGTTTGAGACTTTAAATGAACAACTGGCAAAATAAAATTAATAAACAAAAAAGTAGATCCTGATAAAAGTAAAATAACTATAAAAACAGGGCGAATTATTCGGAGTAGAGATATGCCAGAAGCTTTCATTGCTGCTAATTCATAATTTTCGGCTAAATTTCCAAAACACATAATAGACGCCAACAATACCGCTAAAGGAATACATTGAGGTATTATAGCTATCCAAGCATAAAAAAACAATTTAAATAAATCAGAAGTTCTTAAGCCCTTGCCAATTAAATCGTCTAAATAAGTAATAACAACCTCAACCAAAAAAAAAAGAAATACGCTAATAAACAACGTTATAAAAAAAGGAGGTAAAAACTCTTTTATGACAAGGCTATGTAGTTTTTTCAACTGCAAAATTATTTATAAAAATACATTTATTTGTTTACTTTTTATTTATAAATTAACTAAACTTTGTTATTTTTGTAATCTTATGATTAATGGTAAAAAATTAATAGCTGTATTGCCAGCATATAATGCTGCTCTTACATTAAAAAAAACTTACGAAGAAATACCATTTGAGATTGTAGATGATGTTGTATTAGTAGATGATTGTAGTACTGATAACACCTTGGAAGTTGCCAATAATATTGGAATTAAACACGTTATTACTCACGAAAAAAATAAGGGTTATGGTGGTAACCAAAAAACATGTTACGATACAGCAATGAGATTAGGCGCTGATATTGTTATTATGTTACACCCTGATTATCAATATACACCAAAATTAATTCAAAGTTTAAGTTATTTGATAGCAAACGACCTCTACCCCGTTGCATTTGGCTCAAGAATATTAGGAAAAGGAGCCTTAAAAGGAGGTATGCCAATGTATAAATATATTTTTAATCGTTTTTTAACCTTATCTCAAAACATATTAATAAATCAAAAATTATCTGAATACCATACCGGATACCGCGCTTTTTCGAAAGAAGTAATTTTAAAAATTAATTATCATGCAAATTCAGATGATTTTGTATTTGATAATCAGATGATCTCACAAATTTTTTATGCAGGGTTTGATATTGCAGAAGTTACTTGTCCTACCAAATATTTTCCTGAAGCTAGTTCTATTAATTTTAGTAGAAGCATGAAATATGGGATAGGTGTTTTAGGTGTTTCATTTAAACACTTTTTTAATAAATTAGGAATTATTAAATCTGAGATATATAAAACCAGAAGCTAAATTGATTATGGCTGTTTACCGTTTTAAAGTTTACCTCGAAGATAACGAAGATATTTATAGGGATATTGACATTAAAGCTTCTCATACTTTTGAGGAATTTCATAAAATTATTCAGGAAGCATTTAAATTTGATGCAAAACATGCGGCGGCTTTTTTTGTAAGTGATGATTATTGGCGAAAAGGTCAAGAAATAACCCTTAGGAAAGAAGATTTGCCTTTAGAAGAAGATGAAATCAGAAAAAAAGTTGAGCCAAAAAAATTAATGTCGGATGTTAAAATTGCTAAATACATTGATCAGCCTCACCAACGTTTTGTTTACATTTTCGATCCAATTGTGAAATGGGGTTTTATGATAGAAATGATGAAAATAACGGATGAGCTTCCTAAAATCAAATATCCATTAATAATCAAAAGCTTTGGAACTGCTCCAAAACAATACAAACAATTAAATATGGCTAAAGAAGAACTTAGCTCTGATTTAGCTATGGCTGGTTTATTAGACGAGCCCGATTTACCAGAAGAAGATATTTATAAAATAATCGATACTAATGAAGATGGAATTGAAGATGATGATCTAATTAATCTTGAAGCTGAAGAAGGCGAAGATACTGTAAATGATGATGAATTAACTGATAATGAAAATCACATTGAAACAGAACATCAAGAAGATTAAATAATTCAAAATAAAAAATCAGTTTTTTATTTTATTATAAAATAATAAATAATTGATTTTAGCATTCACTTTTAATTCGAAAATAGACCTAGCATTACTTCTTAATAATAACAATTCTTCTGAATTTAAATTCAATACCTTTTCAATACTTTTTCCTAAACTTTCTGTAGAGAAATTAGAAGAAATCAATTCGCCAACTTTATCGCTAACTAATTCAGAACTCCCTCCTACATCAGTAGCAATAACAGGTATTCCAAACGACAAAGCTTCCATTATAGATACCGGTAAACCTTCAGAAGAACTTACATTAACAAATAAATCAACCTGTTGTTTCTGATAAAAATTAATTAGAGTCTGATTCGAAACATATCCATGTAAAATAACATTTAAACCTTGACGTTTATTATTTATAGCTTTATTTAAATCATTCATCAAAACTCCATCACCAAAATGATGCCATGTAATATTTGATTGTGTTTTTTGGAGAGCATCAAATAATAAATTTAAACGTTTTAAAGCAACCACATTAGAAACCGAAACTATAGTAAATTCCTTATTGAGATTTTGAATATTATAATTGAGACCATTATCAAAAACACCTAAACGAGATAAAAAAACTTTAGATGAAAATTTTGGATACTTATTAAAAATATAATTGTAACCATGTTCTGAAATTGGAACAATAGTATCAAGAGCAGAAAAAATAGCTGAACGTAAAGGAGCATAATTATGTTTTAAATTTTCGTATAAATCAGAGCCATGTAAACGAATAATAATTTTTAAATCTTTATTTTTAATTTCTTTTTTAAGGTATGGAATGGTCCAAGCTAAATTATCACCCCAGTAAAAATAAAGAATGGGATTTTTAGACGCATTAACTAACTTAACTAATTGTTTATAAGCATCTGATGACAATGCAGCTCTAGAAATAAATAAACTGATAAACCAATAATATAACTTTTGAGGAGATAATAAAATATTGGTTTTAATAAATTCGTTTAAATGAAAATTAAATGGGGCTAAATTAAAAACACCTTTAAACAACAAAAAGATTTTGCTACTTGAATTATTAATAATTGGTTTAAGTAACTTTAAATTAGATTCTTCTTTAATTAACGATTCTTCATGCTTTCCATAAAGACTAATTAAATTAATAGAGGAGGCTTCTTTTTTTGTAAATTCAAACTCGTTCAATAAAAAAGCTTCGGCCTTTTTATATGGAAAAAAATTCGAAAATATAAACAAATTCATTTAAGTCAATTTACTTATAAAATTTTCTATTCCAAGAGATAATTTACTTTTTATTTGATAATTATTTAACTCCATGTTCTTTTTTAAAATCACACACGTATAATCAGGCTCTTTATACTGAAGACAATAAGATTTCATTGAAGATAATTTAAAACCATGAGGATATGAATTATTTAATAAATCTTGCATACTTAATGATTGATCGATAATTTGAAGTTTTTCAGGATGATGTTTTCTAGCCCAATTTAAACAATTTGGTTCTGGAATATTAATCAAGATAATCCCGTTATCAGAAGTAACAGCACTAAGTACTTTAAATAAATTTAAGTGTTGCTGAACCGGAATATGCTCTAAAACATCAGGTAATACAACAAAATCGAATTTTATAGAATGTGTAAATGCACTCATATCATTGACTAAAAACTCTGCATAGTGATATTGAGAATTAAGTGTTCTGGCCATTTCTATACTTTCGCTACTAATATCAACGCCAACAAATGAACCTTGAGAAATATATTTTAAAATTAAACCACTTACGGTTCCAATTCCACAACCTATTTCTAATACTTTTGAATCACTATTTAATCCTGCCTCCTTTAAATTTTTAAAAATTGTTCTGTGACGAATATTAACTCCTAATTTTTTTTGATGATCTTTAAACGTATTATAAAATTCTTCAACCTGTTCTTTTGAGGTTGTTTTTTCGTTATTATTCATTTAAAAATAGTTTTTTAATAAGTTTTGGCTACAATACGTAAAAAATTAGTACATATTTGGCAAATTTATACAATTATTAGCTTATTCTAAAGTTGTAACAATTAAAAAATGAGCAGCTTTGAATACATTTTTTTAAATATCAACAAATTAATATAAATTGCTTTACAATAAAAATATATGATTAGTAAATCTTTTTTTAAATCATCTATCTTATTTACCCTCGGAGGTTCGCTTCCAATGGTTGCTGGAATTATATTATTGCCTTTTTATACTAACTATTTATCAGATGTAAATTATACTCAAGTATTATTTTATATAAGTATTTCATTATTATTTCAAATTCTTTTTTCATTCTCGATAGAATCATATTTTGGCATTAAATACTCTCAATTAAGCGAAGATCCTGAAAAACAAAAAAAATTTATTGGTACTGTTTCATTAATCTTATTAATAATAGGCATAGGATTATTAATTATATCAGCTTTATTTGGCGAGCAATTATTTAAAATAATATATCAAAGTAATCTAAAAATGGATTATTGGCCATATGGCTTCTACTCGATTCTGACCGCTTTTTTTAATGCCTATTTTAAAGCAGCTACAATTTGTTTAATTTATTTAAAACAATCTAAACTTTTTTTAATAACCAATGTCATAAATTTTATAGCAACAATTGGAATTTCACTTGGTGGCTTATATTTTTATCCAAATAGTATTATTGGTCCTATATATGGTCGCTTATTGTCAGGCTTTGTTATTTTTGTAATGGCCTTTGCAATTTTTAATAAGAATGGAACTTTTGTATTAGATAAAAGCTTTTTTAATGATTTAATTAAATTCTGTCTCCCTTATTTATTTTATGTTATTTGTGGATGGATTTTAGGACAAATAGATCGTTATTTATTACAGTCAAGTATTTTAAATGCAGATTTAAATGCATACGATTTAATTTTAAAGTGCTTTTTTGGCATAGAGTTTTTACAAAATAGTTTGTCGGCTGTTATTTTTCCTAAACTCTATGAAATCTGGAATAAAGCTAAAAATAATAAAACATCACCCGAAAGCAATCGTTATTTTAATGTATTTACAGCCATTAATATCTTACAATTAATATTATTTTGCATTTTTATCCCTCTTATTTATAAGTTAATTGTAAAAAACGTAAGCTTTTATCAAAGCGAACAATACATTGGAATTTTAGCAGGAGGATATGCTTTACGTAGTATTTTGAATTTTTACCTATCAACTATTATGTATACAAAAAAAATTAATGTTTTATTGTCTATTTTTGGATTAAGCGCCTTGTTTCAAATTTTGATAACCCTTGTTTGTATTCATTATTTTGGATTAATAGGTGCAATATTTGCTGGATTAAGCACGAAGATTATACAAGTGTTATTTTGTGTTTTATTTACTAAATCTGTCTTTATTTACGAATTTAATTATTCAAAAATTATACTTATTCCTTTTATATACATTATTATAAATGTGGCACAGTATTATATTTTCTCTCAATACAACATTTGGCTGTATTTGACTCAATTAATAACATTTGGCTTACTATTTTATATTTTATTTAAAAATGAAATAAAAAAAGCATTAACAAGCCTAAAGATTATAAATTAACGTTTCAATAATAATCGGTTAAAATCGATAAATTAATTGACTTGGAAATAAATTGTAAAAATGGCGACTATTAATTAAGGCGATTTTATATTTAACTAATTCGTTTTAATATTTCCGATTCAATTTCATCACTTTCCCAAATTGATTCAATGTTATTTAAAGCCATAATTTCATCCATTATTTTTTGTTGTTTTTGCCCTTCTTTTAGTGCTGTGCTATAACGAATATGCGGACTATAAGTGACCATGCTATATAATGGAATCCATTTGTCAGGATAATGTTGAGAAAATTTAGCTTCTATTTTTTTTTGTAAAATAAATTTTGGATCTGCAGTTTTATCACGCATTTCAACAAAATTAGCAATCGCTAAATCAGCTATCGCATCACCATCAGGTTTTCGTAATTGTTCGTATTCAGGAAAAATAATATCCCAATCATCATTGTGTTTCTCAATCAGTTCATTTAAAACTACGCAATCTTCAAATCCGCAATTCATTCCTTGCCCATAAAATGGAACAATTGCATGAGCTGCATCTCCAATTAAGCCAATTTTATTATCAAAAACCCAAGGGAAACATTTTACCGTAACTAATGAAGCTGTTGCATTGGTTTTAAAATCAGAAATAAGTGTTGGCATTAAAGTAAAAGCATCAGAAAATTCAGATTTAAAAAAATCTTCGACCTGTTTATCTGTTTTCAAATTAGAAAAAGATTTTTCTCCTTCAAAAGGTAAAAATAAAGTACATGTAAAATTACCATCTGGATTAGGAAGCGCGATCATCATAAAACTGCCTCTTGGCCAAATATGAAGAGCATTTTTATCCAACAAAAACTCTCCATTTTTTCCTGCTGGAATAATTAATTCCTTATAACCACAATCAATATAATGTTGATTATATTCAAATCGATCGCTTTGAAGTTGAATAGATAATCTTGATGATGCAAAGGCGCCATCTGCTCCAAACAATAAATCGGAAGAGGTATTAGAAGTTTCTTTTGTAAGATTATCCTCAAATGTGATAGCCAATTCTTTTCTATTAATTAATGTGCATTTTTTATTAAATTGAATATTTACATTTTCTTGTTGTTCGGCTAAATCCATTAATTTCATATTAATATCAGCACGTGAAACAGAATAAATAGCTTGATTATCTTTACCATAGGGTTGGTAAGCATTTGTTCCATCTTTATGGTGAATAAAACGTCCATACATTGGAATAGAAATTTTTTTAATGTCATCAGCAATCCCAACGCCTTCCAAACCTCGCCAACCTCTATCACTTAAAGCCAAATTAATAGAACGACCAGCGCTCATCGTTTCTAGTCGCATGTCAGCTCTCCGTTCAAAAACGTTTACTTTATAACCCCTTTTAGACAAATAAATAGAGAGTAAAGAACCAACTAAGCCAGCACCAACGATAGTAACCTTTTTTTTCATATTTAAAACTTGTGAAAAATCCGATATTATTTAATTAATAAAAAACAAAATTAACATATAAAAACGCAATTTACATGTTTATAAAACAAATTTTAAGATAACTAAATTAGTAATTTATTACCTTTACCTAGATGGAGGAGAAATTTGAAAAAAATATAATTAAAAAGAAGCTTTTTGAGAAAAAAGACAAATTGTTACTTGCAATAAGTGGTGGAGTTGATTCTGTTGTTTTAGCTCATCTATTAAATAAATTAAATTATAAATTCGATCTAGTTCATTGTAATTTTAACCTAAGGGCTAAAGAAAGTAAATTAGATGAGCAATTTTGTTTAAAAACAGCCAAACAATTAAAAGTAAAAATTTTTACTAAACAATTTAAATTAGAAGAATATTGTAAAAAGAATAAAATTAGCATTCAAATGGCGGCAAGAGAACTGAGATATGAGTGGTTTTCTGAATTGTTAAATAAACAATCCTATAGTTATTTATTAACCGCGCATCATTCAGATGATTTAGTCGAAACAATTTTCATTAATTTATTAAGAGGTACTGGAATTAAAGGATTAAAGGGCATTTCTGAAAAAAAAGATGATATAATCAGGCCATTATTAATTTTTAATAAACAAGAAATAGAATCATTTGCCAAGAAACAAAAAATAAAATTTAGATTAGATAAAAGTAATTTAAGTACAAAGTATGAACGAAATTTATTACGATTAGAAATAATTCCTAAACTAAAAGAAAGACATCCTCAATTAGAACAAACATTTTTAAAAAATACGGAGCATTTTATTCAAGAAGCTTCTATTGTTGAGGATTATCTTAAATATAAATATAAAAAATTGGTGACAACTAATTCTAATTCATTAAAAATTAATAAGCACTTATTGAATGAGGAAACTCATAAAGAAACTATAATTAATTTTATATTAAAACCATTTAACTTTAACGAAACACAAGAAAAAAATTTAATAAATAGCATTTCAAAAAAGTTTAATACGGGAAAAGGTTTTTTATCTCAAACTCATCAATTAATTATTGATCGAGAATATATAATTATTAAACCTATTCATAAAGAAATACAAAATACATTATATATTAATTCTATAAATGAATTAAAACACATTCCAGATATTGCTTTTTCAAAAACAAAAAAAATTAATAAACCAAAAAAAGACGAACTTTATATAAGCGAAAAAGACTTGATTTTTCCTTTACAAATAAGGACAAAGAAAATAGGAGATAAATTTAAACCCTTTGGAATGAATGTCTTTAAATTGATTAGTAAAGTTTATAAAGACGAAAAACTAAATGCCTTCGAAAAAACAAATACTAAATTATTAATTAATGGTAATAACGATATTATTTGGATAATTGGTTTAAGAAGCGATCAACGATATAAAATAGATAAACAAACTGATTTAATAAAACTTAAATATAGTGCAAAACAAAAACATATTATTTGAAGAAAAACAATACTTAGGACATAATCGATTAAGCATTGTAATCAGAACTGCACTCGCAATTTTTTGTTTATTTAGTTATTATTTGAGCGAAAACTCACATTCATTGTATATAAATATTATTATTCAAAATAACAGTAATTCGGGTTTTATATTTTTTATTGTAGGCAATTGTATTTTAATTTTAAGTGCTGCTTTAACTTTTGTATTGCACATCGAAACTAAAGTATATGAAAATTATATACTATTAGAAGGTTTTTGGACCTCTAGAAAAATAAAAATAGATCTAAATACAATTACTTCCATTAAAAAAACTAAATTGAAGAGAACTATTTTTCGAAGAGCTGTGTATAATCTTCATAACATGGGAGTGATAAAATTTTATACAAGTGGGCAAGATTTTATTGAGTTAACTGATGATGCTGATTTTACCTATAAAATTGGAAGTCAAAAAGCTCAAGAACTATACAATATTCTAAAGCAAATAATTAAAATTAAAAATTAATTATTATTGAACAAAGATTTTAATTATTATTACTATAAAAGGAACAACAAACAAAATACTATCAAATCGATCAAGAATACCACCATGGCCTGGCATAATATTTCCAGTATCTTTAACATTTGCAATACGCTTAATCATACTTTCTACTAAATCTCCTAATGTTGCTAAAATTGGAATTAAAAAAGACAAAAATATCCATGATAAAGAAGTTGTTGCCTGTATATTTTTATGAAAATAAAAACATAAAGCAATCGTAATAACAATACCAAATAAGGTTCCTTCCCATGTTTTTCCTGGAGAAACACGTTCAATCATTTTGTGTTTTCCTATAAAAGTCCCTCCTAAATAAGCAAATGTATCATTACTCCATATTAATAAAATAATTATCAATAAAAAATTGGGATTATATTGTAATTGATTTGCATCAAATACTAATTTATGCATTAAAGCAAAAGGTAAAACCGAATATAATATACCCATTAAAGTATATAAAGTGCTTTCTAAAGGATTTTGATGTTTTGACATTATAGCAACGACAAAAATTAAAAACGGAATAAACAATAAAAACAAAGGCAACTTATTTATGTATTCAGAATTAATTTTAAAAAAGAAAGATATATTTATAAAAGCAAGATAAGTTAAAACCCCACAAAAATAACCGGTTATTTTAAATGTCTTTACATTTAATTTGTCGGTTAAATTATAAAATTCTTTTAACCCTAAAAAAGCAATTAAAAAAAAGAAAAATGAAAAGGAATAATAATTCCAAAATAAACTGCCAATTAACAAAACAACAAATACAATACCACTGAGTGCACGAGTAATTAGTGTATTTAAACTTGAAGTCATTTTAAATTAATTTAATTAGCAAAAATAAAACAATTTTTAATCTATTTGATTGTATTAAATGAATTAAAAAAATGATAAATTTACAAATCCTTAAGGTATTTTTGTATAATGATTGATCCTTCCATATTTTTAACCATTTTAATTGGTTTATTTTCATTAATCAATCCAATGAGTGCGCTACCAGTATATATTACACTTACAGAAGATTACTCTGAAGAAAATAAATTAAAAACACTCAGAAAAACCTGTATTTACATCATCATCATCTGCATTACCTCGTATTATGTTGGGGTTTATTTATTACATTTTTTTGGGATCACAATTCCTGCTTTACGATTAGCTGGCGGACTCATCATCTTTAGATCTGGTTGGCAATTACTTAATTTAAAGCACAAAAGAGAAATAAGTGGGAAGTTAAGAGAAGAAAGTGATAAAAAAGAAGATATTTCATTCTCTCCCTTAGCTATGCCTTTATTAGCAGGCCCTGGGTCAATGTCTTTTCTAATAACCTTGTATTCTAATCGTAGTCAAAATTTAGGTCAAGCGTTTTGGCAAGATACAGCTGCCATAATAGCTATAATTTTAGTAGCCATCAGTATTTACTTTATTTTTAAATTCGCTCCTCGATTAATGAAATATACTGGCCAAGCTGGATTAACATCTTTATCTAAAGTAATGGGATTTATTGTTATTGGCATTGGCGTTCAAATGATAATATCGAGCATTAGCTCCATAGTAAAAAATATTGTTTTAGAACTAAACAACATCCCTTAATCTATTAAAATTTAAATTCTTTACTCAGCTAATTTTAAAAAAGTTAAATAAAAATCTTTTATTTTTTGATTATACGAATCGTTGTGAAAAATAGAAATTAATTGACCATTATACTTTTTTACTTCATCAATTAAGGTTTTTGCTAATTTTTCAATATTTATACTTTGTTTATCAGATTCAGCAATTAAACTATTTTCTGTTAAACAAAATGGATTAATTGTTAATGCACTAATAGATTCACTATCTAGACTATACCATTTAAAAGGGAAACAATAAGATGCTCTAAACCCATTACAATCTTTATAACCCATAGAATAATCATTTAAAATTCCAGCCTGTATTAAATTTAAATACGTTTGAGGAAAATTCAAGATTGAAAAATGTTGGCGGCTTTTAGTAATTATTTTGTGTGTTATATTTGTTAATCGACTAGTTTCAACTTTTATCTGTTGTAAATTATTCGTTGAACCAAATGAGGGATGAATACCAACTAGAGAATAATCTGCTAAATGTTTAATTAACGACTGAAATCTTAAATCAGATGCTGAGTGATTTTTATCATTTGGTCCATAATCTCCCAATAAAAAAAAATAAATTGATTGAATTTTAAATTGTTTATGTGCACTTAATAAAAAATCATAACAGTCGTATGGATCTTTTACTTTATTTAAAATGATTTGAAAACGCAACTTTATTTTTTTATAATTTCTATCAGCAACTATACCAGCTAATGATCTTACAAAGCCTTTATATTTATATTTATATGCATTATCTATATCGATACTCGATAAAAAATTGTATTCTCTTTCAGCAAAAATAAGTTTGGGAAATTGAGTTTTTAAAATCTCTTTAAACTCATTTAACCATAAATTAACTATAGGTGTGTCAATAAAATCGTATTGAAATGCTAAACTATATTTATAATTAAATCGATTATATTTATCAGATTTATGTGGCAAATACTCTTCGTATCGAGTTAAAAACCAAAAACTAGCTCCAAATAAATCAAATGGTATTAAAGAATTACTTGTTTTAAACAATATTTTTTTAAATCTAGGGCTAGTCATTACCTCCAACTGATAATCTTTAATTCCAAAATCAAACAAAATAAGATGAGGCGAAATATGAATACAATTATCAAGGCTTTCATCAGAATAATTAATCTTCGGCATCGATGATTTAATAAAATAATCAAGCTGTTGGGTAAGCTCAAAATCAAGCCCTAAACCTTCAGTAATAAGCGTTCGTAAAACATAAGTTAAACGATTACTAAATTTAGGAGAATATATTAAAATTGAATTTATAAATTCAAATTTATACTTAATTAAAAATAAAAATTAAATATAACACATAAAGTTATCGAATAACTCTTGTTAGTTTAAAAGATAATTAAAATAAAGGCAATTATAGTTTCTAACACTCCCCTATTAATATATTAGGATTAAAATAAAAATAATTACATTAAATATTCTACTTTTATACTATTAAAATATAACCATGAGCGATATCTCACATTTTTTTCAACCAATTAATACTCATGATTTAATTAATGTTTCGCAATTAAAAGAAAAACAATTTGGACAGATTTTTTCAATATTTTCTTCCCAAGAAAATTTTCCTACTCTCGAAAATATAGATTTGGCAATTATTGGTGTATGCGAAGATAGAAATTCTGAAAAAAATATAGGCTGTGGATTAGCACCAGATACTGTTCGCAACTATTTATATCAACTATATGGCGGAAGTTATAGTTTACGTGTAGCCGATTTAGGTAACATTATAGCTGGTCATTCTAGCGACGATACTTATTTTGCTTTACAAACAGTGGTAGATAATTTAATAAGAAACAACATTGTTCCAATCATTATTGGTGGTTCACAAGATTTAAGTTATGCTCAGTTTTTGGGTTATAAAAACCTAGAACAAACCATTAATATCGTTTCTATCGATAGTGTTTTTGATCTTGGAAACCCCGAAGAGAATATTTCTAATACGTCATATTTAGGAAAAATTATTTTATATCAACCTAACTTTTTATTTAATTACAGTAATATAGGCTATCAAAGCTATTTAGTAGATCAAAATAGTGTTGAGATGATGACAAAATTATATTTTGATGCTTACCGATTGGGAGAAGTTCGCGATAAAATTGAAGAGACGGAACCAATTATTAGACAAGCTGATATGCTAACGTTTGATATCAAAGCTATTAAACATTCTGATGCTCCTGCAAACCCCTACGCTTCTCCAAATGGATTTTATGCCGAAGAAGCTTGTCAAATGATGCGGTATTCAGGAATGAATGATAAGTTATCCTCATTGGGTATTTACGAAATTAATCCCGAATTCGATGAGCACGGAAAAACGAGCCATTTAGCAGCACAAATGATTTGGTGTTTCATGGATGGATATTATCAACGCAAAAATGATTTCCCGAGCAAAAACAATGTTAACTATTTGCAATTTCATGTGGTTATGAAGGACGAAAAACAAGAAATTAATTTTTATAAAAGTAAAAAAAGCGATCGTTGGTGGATGGAAATACCCTACCCGCCTCATAAAGATTCGAAATTTGAACGTCATACATTAATACCTTGCAGTTATAAAGATTACGAATTAGCCTTGAGTGGCGAAATTCCAGATCGATGGTGGAAGGCCTATCAAAAATTAATTTAAAAGCTTATTAAATAAATTAAACACATAATGTACTCCTTTTTAAAATTCATACTTTTTAAATTTAAACCAGAAAGAGCACATCATCTAACTTTTTTCTTACTTAAAATTCCAGGTGTATCTATTTTTGCAAGTTTATTATTTCAAAAAAAACATGCTAAATTAAAAAGAAATGTTTTTGGATTAGAATTTAAAAACCCAGTAGGTTTAGCCGCAGGTTTAGATAAGGATGCTATTGCCTTTAACCAATTTGGTGATTTAGGTTTTGGATTTATAGAAATAGGAACTGTTACCCCAAAAGCTCAACCAGGAAATGACCAACCTCGATTATTTAGACTTCCAAAAAATGAAGCACTAATTAATAGAATGGGATTTAATAATAAAGGTGTGATAGCAGCTGCTAATAATCTAAAAAAAAGAAAAGATAAAACTTTAATTATTGGAGGTAATATAGGTAAAAACAAAAGTACCCCTATCATAGATGCAATTGAAGATTATATTATTTGTTTTAATGAATTGTTTGATGTAGTCGATTATTTTGTTGTTAATGTTTCGTCGCCAAATACGCCTAACTTAAGAGAATTACAAGAAAAAGAACCCCTACAACTATTACTAAACACCTTACAAACATTGAATAATAAAAAAAAGAAACCAAAACCAATTTTGCTTAAAATTGCCCCTGATTTAACAAATTCGCAACTCGACGATATTATCGACATTATTAAAAAAACAAAACTTGCAGGTGTTGTTGCATCTAATACAACTACTACTCGCGAGGGCTTAACTTATAGTTCAAAACAAATTGAAGCCATTGGACTGGGAGGCTTAAGTGGTTTACCTTTAAAAAATAAAAGTACAGAAGTAATTAAATATTTGAAGCAAAATTCTAACAATGAATTTAACATCATTGGAGTTGGGGGAATACATAGTGCTGCAGACGCCATAGAAAAATTAAATGCCGGTGCTGATTTAATTCAAATATATACTGGATTTATTTACCATGGCCCAAAATTAATTAAAGAGATCAATAAGGAATTAATTAAGAAAAATTAATGATAAAAATCACCGAATGTCCCCGCGATGCTATGCAAGGGATTAAAAAAATTATTCCTACAGAATTAAAAGCTCAATATATTAATCAATTACTTAAAGTTGGCTTCGATACCATCGATTTTGGAAGTTTTGTTTCACACAAAGCCATACCACAAATGCAAGACACTGCTGCTGTATTAAATAAGCTTGACTTGAGTCATACAAAAACTAAACTACTTGCAATTATAGCTAATACTAGAGGGGCCGAAAACGCTTGTGGTTTTGAAGAAATTAGTTATTTGGGTTTTCCATTTTCTATTTCTGAAACTTTTCAAATGCGAAATACAAATTCTACTATTGAATCATCTTTAGTTCGACTCGAAGAAATACAAAATCTTTGCATTAAAAACAACAAACAATTATTGGTCTATATCTCTATGGCATTTGGAAATCCTTATGGCGATAGTTGGCATGCCGACATTGCTTCACAGTGGTGCCTTAAAATAAATAACATGGGAGTAAAACATTTAGCTTTAGCAGACACTTTTGGTTCTTCAAATCAAGAAAGCATAAAACAGTTATTTTCAACGATTTTACCCGAATTAAAAAACTCACAAATTGCTGCACATTTACATTCGTCAAAAGACAAATCACTTGAAAAAATTAAGGCTGCTTTCGAAAGTGGTTGCCGAAGTTTTGATGTTGCAATACATGGATTTGGAGGATGCCCAATGGCAAAAGACGAATTAATTGGAAATATTGCTACTGAAGATTTAGAAACTTTTGCTATTAATAACAAAATCCAATTATCTTTAAATAAAATTGAATTAAATGCTGCTTATGAACTTAGTTGGCAAATATTTAATCATTATCACTAAATTTTAAAAAAAGCTATCTCATCTTGTTTAGAAAGTTTAAATAATTAAAAAATGAAAAATTTAGCTCCTAAAAAATATGAAAAGTAATAAAATTTTATTCTTAGTACGAAATTAAATTTTAATTCTCTGACCAACTCGTAATTTAGAATTTATACGTAAGCCGTTTTTTCGACACAATGCTTTAACATTTGTTTTCTTCAATTTAGCAATTCTAGATAAAGAATCGCCTGATTTAATTTTATAATAACCATGTTTATTATCTTTTTTAATTTTTGCTATACCAAGATCATGTTTATGACGAGTGTGTAAAGCTCTTAAATCATATTTATTTTCAACATCCACCTTTCTTAAAACGAAGGTATTTGATTTTAATATTCCATTTTCAAAATCAATAAAATCCTGTGTATCTAAAGCTTGTCCCAAATAACGAATTTCAAAATGCAAATGACTTCCGTATGAATGTCCTGTATTTCCGCCCAATCCGATAATAGTTCCTGCATCAAGTTTTTGACCTGATTCTACAAGGATACGTGAGAGATGAGCATAAACAGTTTCTAAACCATTATTATGTCTAATTATAACGCAATTACCATAACCTTGATAATATTTAGCCAGTCTAACCATTCCATCAAAAGCTGAAACGACTTCATCACCAGTCTCTAAATCAATGTCGGTGCCATAATGAGGGCGATATTTTCTCCATCCAAATAAACTAGTGAGATTTCCTCGATATGGCAAAACAAAATTATTATCGTTAAATTGGATTAGAGTTAAAATAACACTATCACACTTAAAAACTTCATCAAAATTATAAGGATGAGCTATATTAGAATCCCAACTGGAGTATAAATCGTGGCTTGGAAATAATATTTGGTTAGTATCTGGAGTTTCTGATAAATCAAGCAAACTTTCTTGATTAATAACAAACTTTACAGTGTCTTCTCGTTTTTGTTTATTTTCTTTGATTTTTTTATCGTCATCAGGAAACGTATATAAAATGCTAGAATTAGAAAATCTAGCACATAAAAATAAAGGCAGTATAAAAAATAAAAAAAATGTGTTTTTTATTTTAATCATAATTACAAGTATAAATAATTTTATTATTATTACCAAATATAATTTTCTCTAAAAAATTAATATATTTATTTATTATGAATAGGTTTATTTTAGTTATTATTATTTTTTGTTTTATTGAGTGTAGAAAAGTAAGCGAAACTTTTGAACCTATCGAAGACGCAATTATTTATTCTGCTGATAAACAAAAAAACAATCCACAGCCATTAAATGAAATTAAACTTATGAGTTGGAATATTCGTTTTGGCATTGGTCGAAGTAATTGGTTCGGAGATGCCTGTGGTCTAAATACAATTTTTGACAAAAATATAGTTGATTCTACATTAAATCTAATAACTGAAAAAATAAATAAAGAAAATCCAGATATTTTAATGGTTCAAGAATGTGATGTAAATTCTAAAAGAACCTCATATACTCAAGAAATAAATTTTATTTTAAATAAAACTCAATTTAATTACGCTTATTACGGCCCTGTTTGGCAATCTCAATTTATTCCAAGTCATGGTTTAGGTAAAATGGATATGGGTATTGTTATTTTTAGTAAATGGAAACTTGAAAATGCTAAAAGAATAAGTTTGCCATTAAGATCAGATCAAAGTGCTGCAGAAAAATATTTTTATTTGAGATATTGCATGTTACAAGCAGAATTGAACATAGAAGGATTTAAATCGGTTAAACTATTCAACGTTCACTCTGTAGCTTTTTCTTCTGATGATACAAAAAAAAGACAGTATGATTTTATAAAAAATGAATTCGATAAAATTAAATCTGATGGTGGTTATTTTACTTGTGGGGGCGATTTTAATACATTACCATCCAATTCAATTAAAAAAGATTATTGTATTGAAGATATGTGTGAAGGCGAAAAGTTTCACGACACTGAAAATAAACATAAGGAGGGAAGCAATTACTTGGGCGAAGACGATGGGTTTAATCAACTATTTTATAACTATAATTCTTCTTTATCATTAGAAAAATACAGTCAAAACGAATCAGTTTATTTTACACATACAACCCGACATCCAAATAATAAACCAGATAGACGATTAGATTATTTTTTTACAAATTATCAGTGGATACAAGGTACTGATACTACCTACCAAGATGCTATAAAATTTTCTGATCATGCAGCTATAAGCGTAAAATTAAAATTGCCTAAATAAGTATGAAAAAAACTAAAATATTTATTTTATTTATTATTCTTTTTGTATTTACAAATAAAATTATTTTTGCTGATTCATTAAATGTTTTTTCATTTATTCAAAAAACGGCTTTTACTAATCAAGCAAAACAATTTAATAAAAGTTTATGGGAACCTTATTCATATGGCATAAATAAACGTATTGAATTGCAAAGTTTTTTACTTGGAAATTTTATAATGCCAAATATTGGTGTTAAAATAAATTTAATTAAAAAAAATAATTTTTATTTAAGTAGTCAGCATAGTATTAACTATTTTACTCCTTGGCTAAAATTTTGGCAAGGAAATGGAACCGGAGCTATTATCTCACCCGAAATAGATATACCAAAACTTTTTTTAATTGAAAATGGTATTTTCGTTTCATATCTCATTAATAATAAACTTTTAATAAGTAGTAATTTAAATATGACATTAGCCTTAGGAACAAAAATTAATAGACTTTATTCTATTGATATGCCGATAATCTATAATCGCTTTGCCCCTGCTTTTGAAAATGCTGTGTTTAGCTTAAAAACTAATTTACAAGGAAAAATTATAAAGAGATTTAATTATATGGCTACATTTGATTACTATTATATCAACAGCAATCAATTCTCGAATTTTATAGAAACTAGCATTATAGGTGTTTTTGCAAAATCAACAAGATTTAAATTTTGTTTGGGGCCAAAGCTAGTTTATGGTCAATATCCTTTTGGTAATCAAATTAATATTTTACCTTATTTTAATATTATATTTAATGGCTCAATTAAATCAAAAAAAACTAGGTAAAATTACAAATGCCATTGGGTGTTAAAATAACTCGAAAGAAACTAAAAAATTATTCATCTAACATCTCTTTTTTTTATTATTACTTATGAAACTCAAGCCCTTTAATTATTTTATACTTATTTGTATTTGTTCGCATAGTTTAAAATCTCAAATAAACAACATTAATTCTATAAAAGATCATGTTTCATATTTAGCTTCAGATAAATTAAAAGGAAGAGGAACGTCTTCTGCAGAAGAATTAATTGCAGCAAATTATCTGGCTGATAATTTTTCAAAATTAGGATTAACTTCTTTTAATAATTCCTATTTAAAACCCTTTTTATATAAAAAAAATCCAAATCCACACGACACATCTATAACTGAAGTAAAAGAACAAAAAGGATACAATGTAGTTGGATTTTTAAACAATAAAGCGCCGTATACTATAGTCATTGGAGCTCATTACGACCATTTAGGCTTAGGGCATGATCACAACAGCTTGGACGCAAATCCAGAAGGAAAAATTCATAATGGAGCTGATGATAATGCAAGTGGAACAGCAGGAGTTTTAGAATTAGCAAATTATTTTTCTAAAAATAAAAGCACAGAACCTTTTAATTTTTTATTTATCTGTTTTAGTGGAGAAGAATTAGGTTTATTAGGCTCAAAAAAATGGTGCGAAAATCCTGATATTAATCTAAATAATATAAATTATATGATTAACATGGATATGATAGGGCGATTAAATGATTCTACTAAAAAATTAATGATATATGGCGTTGGAACTTCTCCAAGTTTCGTTCCACTTTTAGATTCTTTAAAATTAAATTTTAATATTAAGAAAGATAGCAGTGGTATAGGACCAAGCGATCAAACTTCATTTTATTTAAAAGACATTCCTGTATTACATTTTTTTACTGGACAACATAGTGATTATCATAAACCAAGCGATGATGCTGAAAAAGTAAACTACAAAGGGGAAGCAGAAGTGCTTAGTTATATTGTAAACGTAATCGAAAAAACATTTCATTATCCTAAATTAATATTCTCAAAAACTCGAAATCCAGATATGGGTAAATCTTCATTTAAAGTTACAATGGGTGTAATGCCTGATTATACTTTTGATGGCTTAGGGATGAGAATTGATGGAGTAACTGAAAATAAACCTGCTTTTAAGGCTGGTCTAAAAACGGGTGACATCGTGATTAAGATCGGCGAATATATTATAAAAGATTTGCAAACATATATGAAGGCCTTATCAAAATATGAAAAAGGACAAACAATTACTATTGAAGTTATTCGAAATGAAGAATTAAAAGTTTTTAACTTGACTTTTTAATTAAAGTAATTAATATACAAATTTTTTTGTAAATTTCAAAACACTTAAATATAAAAATATGAAAAAATTAAAAAATACATTAATTTTATTTGTAATAATTTTTTTTACATTTAACTCATTTGCTCAAACAAATCAAGAAGCTGATAAAATTATTGGTTTATGGCAAACTGGTAGCGGAAAAGGAAGGGTTCAAATAACAAAATACGGAAATAAATTTTCTGGAAAAATAGTATGGTTACGTGATCCAAACGACGCAAAAGGTAATCCAAAGTTAGATTCCAAAAACCCAGATGTGAATCGTCAAAAGAACACTACGATAGGAATAACTAATTTATTGGGATTTACTTATGAAGGAAATTCTGAGTATGATAATGGAACAGTTTATGATCCAGAAAACGGTAAAACATATAAATGTATTATGACACTAGAAAATATTAATTCCCTAAACGTAAGAGGTTACATTGGATTTTCTTTTATTGGACGAACAGACGTTTGGACGAGAGTAAAATAATTATTTTATTTTTAACGGATTCTTTCAGAACTTTTTAAAAGTTCAATATCTCTTTTTATTAATTTGCAGGCGAAAATAATAGTTAAAAAGCTTGCGAAACAAATAAAAATACTAAAATAATTTGTTGTAATCTTTATATCATTCGTCTCCTTATTTAAAAAAGGGCAAAACAAAATCATTAATAATAACAATATCCAAAAAAAACTTAAAATCTTACTTAGAGTTAATTGAAAAGATTGTTTTTTAAATAAAAAAATGACAATCAATGTTAAAATTATCATTAAACAATTAATTATGATTGCAACATAATGTCCGATACTTGAATTAACAATTGGTATTAAGTAAAGAACATTTTTTTTGAGTAAATCAGTATAAAAATATTTATTTGGTATGAAAAATAAAGCAATATTAAAAAATAAAGATTGAAGTAAAAAAAGTGTTTGTTTTCTTTGAATCATATTAGCAAATTTAAGAAATAGTAAATTAATTAAAAATTTTTATTATTTAATTAGCCCTGCAGTTTCTCTTTTGTTATAATCTAAAATCAATAAATAATATAGTATAACTCCAAAAGCATATAATAAAGCTGTAATTAAAAAAATATTAGCAAAACTAATATTATAGCCAAACATAATACTTACCATTAGGCCGCTAATAACCCAACTCCCACTCCAAATGGCAGATGTTAATGCACTGGTTATTTCACGATTATTATTTCCAACATAATTTAAAACTAAATCCGATGTCATAGGTCCAGCCATATTCATTAATGGTTGTCTTAATAAGTAACAAAACGATGCAATAATTATTGCAATTGGATTTGTACTATAAAATTGTGTTGTTGCTAATGCAACTAAAGAAATGACAGCTAAAGATTGAGTGCTTGGAATAGCAATTTTATAACCAATGTGTGTTTTTATTTTAGGCACAAGCATAGCAAAATATGCCACCAACATGGATGCTACAAAACTTAAAAGAGAAAAACCTCCTTTGTGAAGATTATGAACTTTATCGAAAAATAAACTTATAAAAGGAATGGTCAAACCAGCACCAGTTGCAATTATAAGGGTAGGAGTCAAAGCCTTAATAATTAATTTCCAATCAGTATTTTTATTTAAATTGGTTTTTTGTGACTCTTCTTTAAATTCATCTTCTTGAATTTTTTCGTTAAAAGACTTTACTCTTATTAAAAAATAAAGCCCTCCAAATCCAAGTATAGAAAATAACATTAAAATAAATTTTTCATCGAACAAAATAGGATTTATATAATCCAACAAAGCAATTACAATTCCACTAAAAATACCTCCAAAACTCCATGTAGAATAACTTAAAGAAATAGCAGCAGTTTGATTTTTTTTTGAAGAATTTCTTAAGATAAATGGAAAAATAGGGATTTGCATAAATGTAAAAGATGCTCCCCATAATAAAAGAGAAATTAATGTTAAAATTTTAAGTTGTAATGAAATAAAAATAACAATAGCAATTCCAAAAAAAGGCACAAGAAAATTTGATAAATAAAATAAAGACATCAATTTTTGTTTTTTTATGTAGTGACCAAGAGGGATTGCTAGTAAAAACACACCGATAAAACGAAAAGTTATGAAAATTGCAATATCTCTATCCGAAAATCCATGCCTAGTCATGTAAAGAGGTAAAATATTCATAAAAGTTGCATTTACGGCTTGAATAAAAAATTCTGAAGCAATAACGTTTTTTATTGGTTTTTCTATATGTTTATACTCTTTAATGAATGAAAATATACTCATGTACTTATTTTGATGTGTAAATTTTAGAATAATCAGTCAAATTTTAGTTTTTAGTAAAATTATTACTTAAATAATTAAAATTTACTGATTAAAATTAATTTAATTCAAAAAAAATGAATTATTAATTATTTTTATTTTTTTTTCTAAAAACCTTGCATTTATCGATTTTTTTTTAAGCTATATTTAACTTAATTTTGTTTTAAATAAATACAAAAAAACAATCCTATGAAAAAAATAAATACTCATTTATTAAGATACAGAATAATTTATTCTTTAATCTTAGTTGGATTCATTTTTACCAGTAGTAATTTAATTGCACAAGATAAAATTACTTTATTAAATGGTACAGAAATCATTGCTAAACTAAACGAAATAAGTGATACTGAAGTTAAATATAAACTATTTGATAATCAAAATGGGCCAGATCGTGTTTTATTAAAAAAAGATATATTTTCGATAAAATATGAAAATGGAAAAATTGAAGTTTACAATTCTGGAAACCTTAATTCAGAAAATCCAAATGCCAACCCAGGTATAAATTTAAACGATAATTCTAAATTTGATCCAGATAAATCAGATTTTGCAAAGAAAAAATTGAAGAAATTTGAAGGGCCAAGAATTGGTGCTACTTATATAAACAATGGGACTGTTAGAGATTATTTAGATAGTGAAAATAAAAGCCCAGTTATCACACAATTTGGTTGGCAATTTGAAACAAGACTTTTTACAGCTGATGATGGGACCTCAGCTTTGCTTGAATTTATTCCTTTAGTTGGTGGTTTTGACCAAGGTCTCTTTTTACCATCAATAAGTATATTAACTGGTATACGAAATGCAACAGATGCTAAAATGTCTATAGAATTTGCAATAGGTCCAAACTTCTCTATTACGAGAAATTGGGAAAACAAAGTAGCTCCTTCAGTTGGTTTAGTTATTGCAGTTGGAACAAATATTAAAAAAAGTAATATTAATTTTCCAATTAATTTAGTATTTGTTCCATCAGTTGGAGAAAAACACGACGGAAAGGATTATGAAACCGGATGGAAACTTTCATTAATTTTTGGTTTTAATAGTAGAAAATATTAAATCATTATAGATTTCATTCATTTAATCTCAAATTTATGAAAATTTTCATAACAGCATTATTTTCTTTTTCTTTTATTATTTCAACCCATGCTCAAGATAAAATTATGTTCATTGACGGAACAGAGATTTTATCAAAAGTAATTGAAATTAATAATACTGAAATTAAATACAAACTATTTGATAATCAAGATGGACCAACCATAATTACCCTAAAAAAAAATATTTTTATAATAAAATACGAAAATGGTACTAAAGAGGTTTTTACTGAAAACTTAATTAAAGATTCTCCAAAAAATATTCAAGTTGAAACTGAATTAATTACTAATTATTGTGTAAAAAAGGGCAATAAAATTATAGATGCTTTTTATGGTGTTACTTTTAATAATTATGGCGCGTCTACTTCGATTAATTATTGGCCCACACCTCATAATATTACTAATAGATATTGTGTTGGAGGAGCATTAGAATATTTAGTTAATGATAAAATTGGAATAGGTGCAGAAATAACATACCGCGAATTAAGTGGGTCAGGTGATGATTATAGATATGATTCATTACATTATAATCCAGAAATTTTTAAAATGGATATAAAATATGAGAAATTACGAACGTTTGCAAAAATAAACGTCCATTTTTATAAAACAAATAAGGTAGATTTTTATTCGAATTTTGGCTTAGGCTTAGTATTTGAAAGAATAGAGATTAATCAAAAACCAGCTTCAATTATTTATCCAAATTATTATCAATATAGTAATGATAATCGAACAAATTTTGGCATAAAAGCAGGCTTAGGATTAAGGGTTTACATATCTGATGTATTTGGTATACATGCTGAATTAAGTATTGGTGGCCCTATAGCTCGCATAGGCTTTTGTTATAAATTATAACGATAGAGACTCATTAATTAAATTGCCTAATAACATCAATATAAGCCTTAATTTTTTCACTGTCTTCTGGCAAAAATATCTCAAAATCATCTTGATTTTTAAACCAAGTTAATTGTCGTTTGGCATAATTACGGGTATGCTGTTTAATCTTTTCAATAGCCACTGATAATGACGTATTGCCATCAAAATGATCAAATAACTCTTGGTAGCCGACTGTTTTTAACGAATTTAATTCTTTAAAATCAATTAAACTTTTCACTTCTTCCAACAATCCTTTTTCCATCATCTCATCTACACGATTATTAATTTTATTGTAAAGTTGTTCGCGTGAAGTATTTATTAAAATTTTAATAGAATTAAAGTTTCTTGGTTGTTTAGCTTTATTCAAAAAACTAGAATATGTTTTTTTAGTATATATACATACCTCCAAAGCTCTTAATAATCTTTGTTGGTTATTTAAATCAACTGTTTCAAAATAAATGGGATCATGTTTTTTTAATTCATCCTGTAACCAATTCAATCCCTTGGTTAAAAATTCTTTTATTAAATTTTCTCTTATTTCTGATGGTACCTTAATAAAATCATCCATACCATTTAATACAGCATTGATGTATAAACCCGAGCCGCCAACTAAAAAAAGTAAATCATGAGATTTAAATAATTCATCAATTATGTTTAAAGCGTCTTTTTCGTAATTTCCTGAGTTATATATTTCGCTTATACTTTTATTATTAATAAAATAGTGCTCAACTTCATTTAATTCTTCATTGGATGGCTTAGCTGTTCCAATATTAAGTTCTTTATAAAACTGGCGAGAATCGGCTGATATGATTACAGAATGATAATGTTTAGCTAATTGAATACTTAGGTGCGACTTACCAATTGCTGTTGGGCCTGCAATAACAATTAAATATTTTTTAGAAGGATTAATAATAAGATTTATTTAATCTTAATTAATTTTTTTCTTAAGAATCATTCCCGAAAGATTTTCTAAACCATCTAATATTAATTTAAAAACATCAAGGTAAAGTGTAATAATCAAAATGATTGTCATCATCCAAATTACACTCATATTAAACCAAAAAGTAGAATAATAATGACCTAAGAAATTT
>Ga0209297_1000423_pt1 | contig 27436 bp, 35 predicted proteins | sample S_130805_MF_Meta_FD_187322 | JGI IMG/M metagenome (GOLD analysis project Ga0209297, IMG submission 187322) | Freshwater microbial communities from Lake Simoncouche, Canada to study carbon cycling - S_130805_MF_MetaG (SPAdes) (version 2) | ecosystem: Environmental > Aquatic > Freshwater > Lake ...
GGCGAGGATGCGTTGGACAAGGGAGACGAAGGAGGCGATGCCGACGAGGAGGCCGATGACGATGCCGGCCGTGCGAAGGCCGGCGTCGAGGGCTTCGTGGTCCGCGGAGATGAAGGCCATGGAGGAGCCGAGGATGCCAGTGGCTCCTCGCCAGAGGTCGCCGATGATCTGAGAGCGGAGGAGGTCGGCGGTCATGGATTGGCGGGGAGGGCGGCGTCGATGATGGCGAGGAATTCGTCGCGGGTGGCGCGGACGGATGCTTGGGCGATGGCGAGGGAAATGGGGAGGTTGGCGATGGAGGCGCGGGCGCCGACGGGGTCGAGATTGGCGAGGAGGTAGTCGGCCCCGGAGGCGGCGGCGGCCCATTGGCCTCGGGCGCGGTCGGAGAGGGTGGCGAATTTGGCGGTGAGGTCGGCGCGGAGTTGGGCGATTTCGGCGGGTGTCATGGTCAGAATTTTAGGACTTCGACGCAGGAGTTTTGGGTCATTACGGTAGGAGTTGCGCTTGGCGTGGATTGCGAAAAAATTGCGGAAAAAGCTCCGAAAGAATTTGCAGTTGATCCAGTTAAAATATCGCACGTAAAAACTATACCGGCACTTTGATTGGCAGCGAAATTGGTGTCATAGATGACAGATCCGGAAGCCCCGAAATTTGCTGGCCAATCTGGGTATGCAAAGAAATAGCCTGTGCCATTATCGTGATCGTAGTTAGAAAGACTTGCGTCAAATTTTGTTAGTGAACTTGGAAATGTGAATCCAAATCGCGCACCGGCCGCTCCGGAAATGTAGAGTCGATAGGTGAGCCGATAGCGGGAAGCTGGGACTAGAGAAACGATAAGATTGTCCATTGCCGTGGAAACCATTGTTGTGGTATTTGTCCGAGAAACGTCGGCCCCGAGCGCGATGCGGGCGATGCCGATGTTGGCGAGGGCTTGGGTGATTTCGGCACCGGGGATCGCCTGTTTGCGGCTGAGGACGGCTTTTGAGAGGCGGTTGGGGCCGGCGATGAGGCCGGTGATTAGTCCGGAGTTCATGGGCTAGTAATCTTCGATGACGGCGGTGACGTATAAGACTTTGGTGGCGGTGAGGGCGGCGACGAGGCCGACGTAGAGTTTGGAGCCGGCGGCCATGGGGAGGGTGGGTTTGCCGGTTTGGTCGGTGGGAAGGCCTGGGAAATAAACTGAACCGAGGATGTCCACGGAGGCGACGTTGCCACCGGTGTTGGCGCCGGAGGTGGCGGGGATGGAGATGGTGGCGAGGAGGGTGAGAGGTGTGGTGCCAGAGCGATCGAGCCAGATGTGGAGGTGTTTTTCGGCGGAATCGTTGCTCGTGACGATGAGAGATTTGAGGACGGAATCGTTGGTTCCGGCGGTGGCGACGAGTTGAGGGCCGCTGGTGCCGAGGACGCCCGGCGTGACGACGCCGGTGGTGTTGGCAATGACGTCGAGGGTGACGCCTGAGGGGATGATGATTCCGGGGGTGCGGATGGTTTGGGTGAAGGGATTGGAGGTGGTTTTTGCCATAGGAGTAGAAAATTATTGGTAGAAGGAAGAGATAAAGCCGGTGGTGAGGGCTGAGGGGCCGGGGAACGAGGGAAAAACGGGGGTGGTGCCGGGGTCTTCGTTGCCTTTGCTGACGTCGTCGTAGACGCGGAGGGTAAAGGTCGGGTAACTGACTTGGTAGCCGCCTAAAACATACTCGAATTCCGCGGCGAGGTCGACGTAGTCTTCGCGGTCTTCGGTGAGCGTCCAGCCAGGGGTGGGGGTGCCGACGTCGAAGGCGAGGAGGGAGGCGTTGAGGACTTGGTAATAAATGCCGGTGTCGACTTGGCGGACGATGTTGCCGACGGCGAGGCCGGTGAGGGCGAGGCGGGCGGCGGCCGTGGCGGGGGTGGCGATGACGCCCCCGACGGCGAAGAGGTCGTTTAACGCGGTGGTGTCGAGGGACGGGGCAAGACGATAAAGCGGGATGCCATCTTGAGTGATGATGGTGTAAGTGAGGGCGGCGATGATGTAGGTTTCGGCGCCGAGCGCGCCGGCGATCTTGGCGGTGAGGCGAAAGTCGGTGATTAGCTCGGTGGCGCCGAGATCATAGGCCCCGCCGAAGTTTCGGCATGCCCAGCAGTCGAAATTCGAGTTGTCGCCGCGTTTTACGCTGAGTTGGGTGATTGGGGACGGATTGTTAAAATCCGTCGACATGATCTGGGCTTCGGTGTTGAGAAAAATATACATGTCAAGGTTGGCAGGGTGTCAAAGGGGGGCGGGGGCGCTGTCAAAGGGTGACGGTTTCTTTAATTTCGCCAGTAATTCCATTGAGGCTTCCGTCTTGATTAAAGAAAACTTTCCTTTGAAAGACGTTGACGTAAGAAATCATTGTCGAGGTGTAAAATCGGGTGAGATAACCAAGAACTCCGTCCGTATTGATGCCATCTAATCTTCGAGGAGGGTTAATTGCGAAATAGGTGTCAAGCCGAGGTTTGGAAAGATCCGGATCAGGAGCTTCCTGAACTTCGGTCGTGGAATCGGACCCGAATTTTGTGCTGCCGAGATCATAAGGGATGGCCGAATTCTTTTTGTTTGGAAGATTGGCAAGGAAATCGATGACCAGTTCGGTGCCGCCGGGGTGCTTGTTGACGGTGTAGTTTTTGCCGTTGACGATGGCGTTTTCTTTGACGACGGCGCGGAGTTTGTTCAACCAGGCTTTGGTTTTGGGCTTTGCTTTGGCGAGTTCGGCGGGTAGATCGGCCATGGTATGGGTGGGTTAGTTGCCGACTAGCTCGAGGACGACGACGTCGGTGCATTTATACCAGGGAGTGCCGGGGATGGGTTCGGCCTGGAAGCTGGTCAGGCTGGCGGCCTCGGGCATGGTGAGGGCGGAGACGAGGACGGCGGGGGCGTTTCCGCCGTAGCTGGCGGAGCTGCCGTCGTTGCCTTTGGCGGTGATGGTATTGCTGGTTACTCTGGTGGTGGCGGTGGTGAAGACTTGGTCGAATCGCGCTTCGTCTGGGCGACGGGGCGCGAAATAGGTGTAGGTGGTTTCGGGGGCCTCGTAGCTGGCGGAGCGGGTGGCGTCGACGCTGGTGGCTTTGTCGAAGACGGCGCCGGTTTCGATGGTGGCGCTGATTTGGCTGGTTTTTACGGTTGTTGATGTGGAGGCAAGAAAGGCGGCGAAGTTGGGCGGGCGGAGGATCTTCAGGTTAACGGCGTCCATGCCGCGGCCAGGGCTTTCGGGCTGGAGGGCGTTATCGACGATGTAGCCGCCGAGGTAGGCTTTGCCGATGTAGTAGGTGGCGCGGAACGCGTCGGTCTGATCGCTGCGGCCGGACCAGGCTTCGACGGAGGTGGCGACTTCGTTGGGCGGGTCGGTTTTCTCGGGATTGATGCGAGTTTTAGCCCAGGTGCAGTTTCCGACATAGGTGGGATTGGCCATATTAGTCCAGGCCGTCAGCGTCGGCGATTGTTTTGGTGGATTTGACGATTTCCAAAAGGAGTTCGTTGGAGCGGCCGACGGTTTCTTCTTTTTTTAGGCGCTCGATTTCGGCGTTTTTTTTGCGGGCGCGGTCGCCGGTACGGACGGCGCCGTAGGCCATCCGTGAGGAGGCTTGGCGGATGCCACCGGCGGCGACGCGGGCGTCTTCTTTGGCCCGGCGGTCGGCGAGGCTGAGGAGCGGCGTTTGTCCAAAGGCGCCGCGGGCGAGCGGGTTGACAGTGTTGGCGTTGAAGGATGCAAAACCACCCATGCGGGCGTAGCCGGCGGTATTTTCGCGGATGTCTCGGCCTGGAGCGGCGGGTGCGGCGATCAGGGCGTCGTTGATGATCGCGCCTTTTTTGCGGAGTTTTTCGGCGGCGGCGGCGGCTTGCGCGGAGGCCGCGGTGGCGCCAGTAAAGTCTTTGGTGCCGATTGCGGTAATTGATTCGGCAGCGGATCCGGTAGCTTTTGCAATGGCTTTGGCAAGTTGATCGGTTCCGCGGGCGACGGCTTCGGTGTAGGATTCGCCTGATGAAATAAGGCTGGTGTTAGCGTTTTCTGCTCGGACGGCGGCGAAGCTGGTGCCTTTGCTGAGTTCGTCGATTTGGGTTTGATAGTAATCAATGGCGTTGGTGAGGCCCTTGATAACCTTTGGATCTGTAGCCGCGGCGGTGCCGGCGATGGTGACCGGCCCACCCATTCCGCCAGTCATCATTTTAAATGATTCTGTGCCGGTGAGTTTTTCCTTGGCTGCGGCCATTTTTTGCTCGGCTGTCGCGAGATCTTTGCGTCGTTCGGACCACGGGTTGAGCATGTCGGTTTTAACGACTGCTTGTTGCATGACGTACTGGAGGCCATCGCGGAGAAATTTGAGAGGGCCTTCAAAGGCTTGTTTGAGAGTCGCGTCGATGATCGTGCCTAGGGCTATGATGCCGTCTTTCATGGCGTTGAGGAAAGCGGGCTTTTCTAAGACGGCGGTGGCCATCATGAAGCCATTCATGAGGAGATTGATGGCGCCGAGGAATCCAGCGCGCATGTAGAGGATGAAGACATCTAGGAGGGCGGCGGGGTTTTGGAAGCCGCCGGTGAGGACATCGATGCCGGTTTTGATCGCGGATCCGAAGGCGGTGCCGAAGCCGGAGAGGTCGATCTTGTCGAGGGCGTTGGTGGCGATGAGGAGGCGGGGGATGATTTCGCCAGCGATGCCGACGAAGAAGCCCTGGAGCTTGAGGCCGATGTGGCCGAGGGAGTCGCTGGCTTGGTCGAAGGCGGCGGCGTTTTTGGCCATGATGGCGGCTTGGCCGCCAATGACGCCGGCGGCGTTGCCGAGAGCGCCGGCGTCGGCAAAAAGGGGAAGGAGTTCCGCGCCGGATTTGCCGAAGATGGCCATGCTGGTGGCGGCTTTTTTGGCGGGGTCGTCGATTTTGCGAATGGCGGCGCCAATTTTGTCGAGGGCTTCGTTGGCGGGCATCCTGGCGAGAGTCTTGGCGGAGAGGCCGAGCTGGTTGAGGGCGTCGGCCGCGGGGCCAGCGCCGCCTTCGGCGACGGCGATGAGGACCTTTTGCATTTTGGAGACAGCGCCGGTGAGGTTCTCGATGCCGGCGTCTTTCCCGGCCTGGTTTAAGATCATCAAGGAATCGATGGCGATGCCGGTTTTGGCGGACATGTCCGAAAGACTGCCGCCGAGGTCGAGGACGTTCTTGACGCCGTAGCCGATGGCGCCAGCGGCGACGAGGCCGGAGGCGGCGAGGCCAGCGAGGCCTTTGCCGGCGATGTCCAGCGCTCCACTGGAGAGGTTTCCCGCGCCTTCGCGGAATTTTTTTTGCATGCCGCCGAGCGACTTGCCGATGTTCTTGATCGTGGCTTGGAGCTTGGAGTCGTTGCCGGTGAAGATGGCGGTGGCTTTGGCGCTGGGCATGGTCTTCTTTAGGCTGGCGTCAAATTTGCGAGGCGGGCGGCCTTGGCAAGGATGGCGGCGGTTTGGCGTTCGAGGTTGCCGGTGGAGGCTTTGAGGGCGAAGGCCATGCGCCGATCGTAGGCCCGGACGTTATCGACGAAGCCGACGGCGTTGCCGAGGGTGATGGTGGTGTCGTTGGCGCTGGCGGCGAGGGTGTAGGATCCGCGGCGGGGGCCGTGGCGCTTTACCCAAGCGGGGCGGGCGACTTTTAGGGCTTCGGCGGAGGCGTTCCAGCCGGCCGCGAGGATGCCGACGAGGGCGTAGCGCGATTTGAGGTAGGTGGTGAAGTCGGCCTCGGTGCAGAGGCCGATGTCGAGGGCGACGAGATCACGAACGCGGAGGCCGGTGGTGGCGTCGCGGTTGACGCTGAAGACGCGGCCGTTTTTGCCACGGCGGTCGTGGTGCCAGGCGTCCATTTCGTCGACGCTGAGGATGCGGATTTGGATATTGCCAAGAGCGGCCGCGCCTTTGTGGCCGAATGACTGACTAGAGCTTTTTCCCTGGAGAGATTCAACTTCGGCGATTTGTTTGGGCTTTAGTGGTTTAAAGATTTGGAGGAGATCTTTCATGATGGCCATTTCGGCGGTCTTTTTGGCCTTTTTGCCCTGGGATTTCTTGGAGTTGGGCGGGGTAGAGCTGATGATGTATTTGGTGAACGACTTGGCGGTCTGTTTAATGACGGCGGCGGTCGATTTTTTGGCGACTTCGCCATAGGTCTTCATCGCGGAGTTGAGGGCGGTCATGTCGAAGTCAGCCATAGGGGATCAGATGGTAGGGACGGAGGAGGAGCTGGAGCCAGCGACACGGAGGACGATGCCAGGACATTCGCCGAGGCTGGACATGCGCCGCCTGGCGTCGAATTCCATCCACCAAAGGGCGCAAAAGTGCAGGCCGTGAGCATAGGGCATTTCACGGGTGATTTCGGCGGCGCTTTGGTGGGTGATGCTGGCGACCATCATCAGATATTCGGCCTCGGCGTTGATGGCGAATGCTTTGGGTCGATGGCTTCCGTACTGTGGCCTCCCGTTTTGTCGAGGGAGACTTCAAATTTTGATTGTTCGACGGGGGCGACGATCTTGCCGAAGGCGACGTGGGCGGCCGCGTAGCGGGGATCTTCGGGATCGAGGAGGCCGTTTTCTTCTGCCCAGCTAAAACAGCGCTCGAAAGCGGCGAGGGGATTGAGGGCGGCGCGCTCGACGGTGAAGGTGGCGCGGCGGACGTCTTCGGCGGTGGCCTCGGTGGCGTGGGGGATGGTGCAGACCCAGCAGACGATCGCGGCGTCTTTGATCATTCCGGGGTATTGGCGGATGAGTTCGTATTGGCGGAGGCCCTCTTCGCCGATGTAGGGCCAGAGCAGGCCCATGGATTGAGCGGCGGCGTAGCGTCGTCGGGTGTAGGGCTTTAGGGGAGCGCCGAAGAGGGTTGGGATGTCGGCGGCGGCGGTGAAGGCATCGACCATGGGGGCGACGGGAGCGCCTTCGGGGTTTTCGGGGTCGTAGTCTTCGATTTCTGCGGTGTTGGTGGTGGTCATAAGGTCAGATGCCGATCATGCGGCGGAGTTCGGGGGATGCGCCGAGCGAGACGGCTTTGGCGGTGCGGGTGCCGGTCTTGCGGCCGTCGGCGTCGGTGGCGCTGGGTTTGTCGGCCGTGGAGGTTTGGACGATGGGAGTGGTTTTGCGCCAGGCCCCGGCGAGCATCTTTTGATTCTTCGCGTATTGGGCGAAGGCTTTGGCGAGGACGGAGGGCGGGACATCGATGCCGAGGTCGTCGCTGGAGGTGCCTGCGGCGTCGCTGGTGGCCATGGCGCGGCCGTGATCCGCCCAGACGGCGAGGAGTTCGCGGAGGAGATCGTTTTGGACGAAGTTATAGGTGACTTTGCCACGGACTTTGCGCTGCCAGGCTAAGGTGCCGGCGTCCCAGAGGCCCATGCCAGCGGGCAGACCAGCGGCGCGGAGGGTTTCGGCGTCGTAGGTGTGGTAGAGGGCGAGCGTGTTGCCCTCGTCGTCGGTGGGGAAGGGGACGCCGCAAGTCGCGAGCATGATCGCGAGAGGAAGATCGCGAGTTTGAAAGAAGGGCTGAGACATGAAGTTGAGTTGGCGGTTTTTGGGTGTCCGGTCCCAGGGCGGTCAGGCGGTGGTCATTGACTGGCGGGCGATATGAGGCGCCCGCCAGCCAATAATGACCCCAATTCGACCACTAAACTGAAGATATGCCGGTGTAGCATTCGAACTCGGCGGTCATGGCTGCGAGAGCGCCGGAGTCGCGGGAAAGAGTGACGTCGCCTTTGACGAAGAGCGCGCCCGTGGTGGGCGAGCTGAAGTAGACGTGGGTGTTTGTGATTGTCGTAAAGGCGATGGCGGTGGCTGCCATGATGCCGGTGGAGCCGGAGACTTCGCCGCCGATGGAGATCGTGGATTTTGGCTGGCCGACGACTTTGCCTTTCATGTGGCCGAAATTATCCATTACGGGGGTGATGAATTCGGGTTCGACGGAGATTTTGAGGTCGGAAATGTTGATGCCGGTTTCGTTAAGAGCGATACCAGTGATGAAGTTGGTGAGGTTGATGAGTGTTCCGGCTGCCATAGTGTGAAAGAGTTAAAAAGTTGAGTTGCTGTGAACGTCAGGTTGTCAAAACCTTGAGCGTGTAGGTACGGGTGAGGGTGCGGACGGAGGCGTCGAAGCCGTATTCGTCGGATGAGTCGATGATTTGGAGGAAGGAGAAGCTGGCGTTCGATGTGATGCCCTCGAAGGCGGCGCCGCCGGCCGTGGCGAGCGTCTCGAGGGCGGCGGAGCTGGCGGCGGTGATGCCATTGACGCGGTATTCGAGGGCGAGGGTGCCATCGATGGCGTAGGTGCCGTTATAGAGGACTTCGCGGCAGACGCCCGTTTCGGTGGCGGTGATGACGACGGCGGGCAGGGGGAGATTGGTGGTGCCGTTGGCGTCGGTATTCGTGCAGCGGACGGAGTAGCCGCCGCCGAGGGCGGCGGAGATGACCGTTTGAACGGCGAGTTCGATTTTCCGGGCGTTCGTGTTTGCCATTTATTGCGGGGCCTCGATGCAACGGAGGATGTAGGTGCCGCCACCGGAGTCGGTGGCGACGGTGTCGACGGTGTAGGTGCCGACGAAGCCAGCGGGAGCGGTGACGGTGACGGTGTCATCTTCGGCGGGGGCGGATTTTCCGGCAGCGGTGAAGGCGGCCGCGGCGAGCCAGAAGGAGATGATTTTGGTTTTACTGAAGCCACCAGGGCCGAGGGTTGAGCCGGAGCGCTTGCCGGAGGTGCCTGCGGCGTAGCTGGTGCCGTCGATGGTGACGGTGGCGGTAAATTGCGCGGCGTAGAAGGTGCGCGATGCGGTGAGGAGGTCGGCGGCTTCACTCATTTTTTCGGGAGCTTGGCGGCGCGGACGCGGGCGCGTTCGCGGACGTGATCGGTGAGGTGAGCATATGCGGAGACGGCGAAGTCGTCAGCGGCTGCGGTGACGCCGTGCCGGGTGACTGAGCAGGCGCGGCAGATGCAGCCAGGGCGCGGTGCAGGCGTCGCGGAGAGCTGACAGTTTGCCGGGCGTCGGGTCATGCGTTGGGGGTGGTGTCAAACATGGCAGACTTCGATTTGGCCGAGTGCCTTGAAAAGGCGGGAATTTCTTCAGAGCCTAAGGAGAAAACGGGAGTTTTACCATGCCAAAAAGTCACCGGGCAGTTGATTTGGCTGCTATCGAGTTCAATGGTTAAGGCGTTTGGAAAACAGTTGTCTCCCTCTTCGGAATAGATTAGGATTTTTTGGAAGTTGATGGTCATAAATCAGGATATGGGGCCGCGGTGGTGGCGGAGTTGAATCGATAGTAGTGGAGGACTTTGTCGAGGTGGATGGAGGCGCGGGCGATGCGGTTGAGCGGTTCGGCGAAGGCCCAGTCTTCGCCGTAGTTGCTTTCGGGGAAGTGGCTAAGGATGGCGACGGAACGACGCCAGGCGCAGACATGCCAGGCGGCGCGCAGGACTTCGGTGTCGGGGATGAAGGGTTGGTTTTCCTGACGGAGGCCGAAGACGATTTTAGCGGCGGCTTCGTCGACGCGGGCGAATTGGGCGAAGGTGATGACGTCGACTAGATCGATTGGCGACGCCGTCGTCTTAATGGCTTCGATCAGGGACGCGACATAATCGGGAGAGACGGTGTCGTCATCATCGACGTAGGCGATGAATGTGCCGCGGGCGATGCGGAGGAGGGCGTCGCGTTTGGCGCCGATGGTGCGTTTGCGGTTGTCGAGGAATACCAGATGCTCGACGGGGAGGTCGCCGATTTGCGCGGTGATTTTTGCGGTGAGCATTTCAAGTTTATCGGCGCGCTCGGGGATGCTGGCGGTGAGGATGGAGAGGAGGATGGGTTCCGCGGTGATCATAATGCGGGGACCATGTAGCACCAGATGGAGGCGTTGAATTTGGCGGTTGGGAGGAGTTCGGTGACGGCGCGTTTGACTTCGTGCCAGGCGGCGTCGTGGCCGGCGAGCATGGAGCCGGGTGCCATTTTCGGCAGCCAAGCGCGGATGTCGCGGATGACGCTGTCGTAATCGTGCGCGGCATCGATCCAGGCGAAATGGACGCTGGCGTCGGGGATCGCGGACGCAGAATCAGCGGAGTCGCCGACGATAGTGGTGATGAGGTCGGAGACGCCGCAGCGGTCGATGTTATTTTGGAAGGCGCCGAGGAGGCTGCCGCCGTGCGCGGCCACGGTGGCTTCGTGGATGATCTGGTTTTCTTCGCCGAGGAAGTTGTCGATGGCGATGATGTCGACATGTTTGCCGAGGCGCTGGAGTTCTTGGGCGAGGTAGACGCAGGAGCGGCCAAGCCAGGAGCCGATTTCGACGGCGGTGTCGCCGTCGCGGAGATTGGCGGCGACGGCGCGGTAGAACTGCCAGTAATCCATAAAGCCGGGGATGGTGGACCAGTCGCCGACGGGGCCGGTGGTCAGGCGCTTGTAGATGGCCAGACCCTTTTCGTATTGTTCCGGCGAGTTTTGGCGGCGATAGGTTTCGTCTGGTGCGGCGAGGCCGAAGGCGGGGTGGTAGTGGGTGAAGATGAGGTCTTTCGCGGGGATGATCTGTTTGCGCTGGGTGGCGGTGTCGGTGAGGAAGTTGTCGGAATAGACGCCGGTGAATGATGGGTGGAACATGAACATGTCTTGGAGCCAATATTCGCGGGTCATGATGGCGATGCAGAGGAGATCGTCGGTGCGGCTGCCGTCTGAGACGGCGAGGACGGCGGGTTTGTGGACGTCGCCGAGGCGGGCGAGGATTTCGGTGTCCCAGCGGGGCGGAGGGAGGAAGTCGTCTGAGACTTGGATGAGGACTTGGGAATTTGCGTAGAATGCGCCGGTGTTCCAGGCGTTGACGCAGCCGAGATCGGGTGTCGTGACTTCGATGTGATGCATGCGCCGGAGGGCATGGCTTTCTTGATCGTCGGTATCGAAGACGAAAATGTGTTCGATTCGGTCCGGGGCGTCGGCGAGATCCAGCCAGGCTTTGCGGGTGTGGCAGGCTTGGAGGGGGCGGCCGCGGGTGGCGTGGATGAGGGTGATGATGGCGCCGCCGGCGGCGTTGAGACTGGCTTTGCGGATGGCTTCGGCCTCGGTGGATTGGCGGTTGCAGCGGAGCGCTTGGCAGAGGATGTCTTCGGCGAGGTAGCCGTAGAAAGCGCCGCGTTCGTTCCAGTCGGGCGCTTCGCTACGGGGCAGCGCCATCATCATGCGCGCCCAAGCGAGGCCGTGCGGGGCGAGGCCGTGGTCGAGACAATGGCCAGCCATGACGCCGAAGGCTTCGCGGCGCGAGGGGTCGGTTTTCATGGCTTGGAGGAGGAGGGTTTCTTTCTCGGCGGGGTCTTTCGACATCTTCACGAGGTTCAGCCAGAGTTCGTATTCTTCGGGGACGCCGAGGTCTTTGTGGGCGAGGGCTTTCTTTGCAATGCTGACGGATTCATCGAGACGGCCGACGGCGGCGAGTTCGCCTTGGAGGTGATAGAGCTGGCCGCAGTTCATTTCTTCGACTGGGATGCTTTCGAGGATGCGGAGGTTGCGTTCGTTGCTGCCGAATTTCGATAAATGGGGCATGTGGGTGATGACGACGCGCTGATCTTCGACGGCTTGGACGGGTTCTATTTTAAAAGTGAAGCATTCGTGGACGGGGTATTGCCAGACGCCTGAATCGCGGGCGAGGAGGCGTTCGCGAGGAACGCGGACGCCGAGGCCCATGATGCGGTAAGGGAAGAGGTAGGCAGCGTAGCCGCCACGGTTCGCAAGTTCGCGAATGTGTTCGCCGCCGGATTCGAGGATGTCGTCGGTATCGGCCCAGAGGATGTAGTCGCCTGTAGCCAGGCTGAAGCTGAGGTTGCGGGCGGCGGCGAAGTTGTCGACGTGGGGCCAGTCTTCATGCCCTGGGGCGTTAAAGTATTCGCCGGTGATGGCGTGGAATTTTTCGCGGGCGATGTCGAGGGTAGCGTCGGGCGGCTGGTTGCCGATAGCGCGGACGACGATGATTTCATCGACGTATGGACCAAAGGAGGCGAGGCAGCGGTCGATGTATTCGAGGCAGTTGCCGGTGATGATGCAGAGGGAGATTTTCGGTGGAGTCATTTTTTTGGGTGGTGTTTTTGGGCAATGAAAGGCCCGGCAAAAAGCGAGTTTTGCCGGGCCAGTTCTTCGGCGTCAGATAGACAACGCCAAAAAGGTAAGGGGAACGGCTGGCGTCTCGCTACGCCAGCCGCTTCCGTAATGCTCTAATCCGATTGTTTGATCAGACGGCCTGCGGTGGTGAGGCCGACAGCGTAGCCGTAGTTCGCTTCCATATTGAGGTAGCGGTTGCCGGTGTTGTTGTCGTAATGGTCGCGGAGGCCGAAGGTGATGCCGGTTTCGGGATCCACGACGGCGCGGGCGTCGCTGTAGTTGTTGCCTGGCTGAGGCTGGAGGTAGCGCATGGCGATGGCGATGGCGGAAGGATGGACGGCGAATCCCATGACGGAATTCACGCTGCCGAAGAGGCTGTTCACTTCGTACATGTTGAAGCCCAGGGCCTTGAAGATGGCGCCATCTTGGAGGACCTTGTTGTCGGCGAACATTTGCGCTTGAACGAAGTTCGTGATTGAGAGCAGGGAGTCGTAAGGGACGCAGTCGAGGATGAGCGAACGGGGTTCGGTGCTGACGTTATCCTGGTTGAGGAGGAGCCGCGCCGAACGGAGCTGGGTGACGGTCATGGCGGTCGAGGCGACAGCGGTGACGGCGCCAAAGTTTGCCGTGGTGCAGAGGGTGAAGACGTCGGCGATGACGGCGAGGGCGAGCGCTCGGCCTTGCTGGAAGGCAAAGTCGATGAGGTTGGCCTCGGAGCTGCCGGCGGCGGTGAGATCGTCTTGGCCGATGGCGACTACCTTGTGGCGGTTAATCGAAACGGTGACGACGGTTTTGGTGCCGCCGCAAACAGCGTAGGATCCGCCGAAGGTGGTGGCGGTCAGTGCGGCGATGAGCGGGACGAGGACGGTATTGCCCTTTTGCACGGGAGCGGCGGAGAAGTTCCGGCTGAAGGCCGCGAGAGGCGCGAGGGTCTTGACGAACGCCTGAAGAGCGGAGTTCGCGAAGATTTCATTGTCGAGGTTAGTATATGTTGCCATGAGATTTGTTTATGAGTTGGAGAGTTTGTTTTTGCTGGTTGTCAAATTAGAGGAGTTTAATGGAGCGATTTGCGGAACGGATGGCCGCGGAGTTGGCGCGGAAATACTCGGTGCGAGCGGATCCGCTGAGGCTGTTGAGGGTGTCGATAAAGTTTTGCGGAGAAGTCGCGGTGACGGGCGTGCTGGCTGGTGCAGCCGCGGTAGACGCGGTGACGCCACGGAGGCCGGCGAGGGCTTCCAGGCGGACGGCGTTGGCTTTGGCGCTGACCGTCGCGGCGTTGGCAGCTGCCAGGGCGGTGGTCATGGTTTCGAGCTGCTTGCTGGCGTTCGTGTAGGCGATGGCCGCGGCGGTGGCGGATTCGTTGAGGGCGGCGAATTGGGCGGCGAGGGTATCGCGTTCCGCTTGTGCGGTGGCGACGGCTTCGGCGGCAGATGCCGGATTCACACCGGGCATGGAAGGATCGACGGGGAGGGTTGACTGAGCAAGGGCGAGCTGGCTGACCAAATCGTCGCGTTCATGAATGAGGATGGTGATTTGCGCGAGCAAGTCGGCGACTTGAGTGGTAAGCGCGGCGACTTCTTCAGCCGTGGCGTTGGTGGGAGTTGCGGGAGTTGTAGGTTCAGACATAAGATTTTGAAATTTTGCGGGAAGGGTTGGCATGCGGGAGCTGTCAAATTTGGCGACGACGACGGCGGATTTTTCGACGGCGTCGATGAAGCCGAGTTCCAGGGCTTCGGTGGCGGACATCCATGTTTCGGCGTCCATCATCATTGCGATTTTGTTGGGTGCCATTTTGGTTTTGCGGTGGTAGGCGGCGACGAGGGAATTTTTTACTTGGTCGAGGACTTGCGCCATATTGCGGAGGTCGGAGGCTTCACCAGCGACTTCGCTGTTTGGATTGTGGATCATCATCAGCGCCGATTCCGACATGATGACGCGGGTGCCAGCCATGGCGACGACTGAGGCCATGGAGGCGGCGACGCCGTCGATCTTGATGGTGACGCCGCCGACGTGATCGCGGAGAAGGTTGTAGATGGCCAGGCCATCGAAGACGCTGCCGCCGAGGGAGTTGATGCGGACGGTGATGGGGATTTTTCCGAGGGCGGTGAGCTGAGAAATGAAGGAGGCGGGGGTGACGCCGCCCATGCCGATTTCCTCGTAGATGGAGATTTCGGCGAAGGTGCCGGCGTTGCGGATTTTAAACCAGGAAGGAGTGGGCATTTGTGCGGTGGGTTGGGCTTGGAGTTTTTCCGCTTGTCTGGCAAACCAGGCGCGAGCGGGTGCGGGGTTTACGGGGTCGATTCCCCAGAGGTAATGGGCGACAGCGCCGGGACCGGGGAAGCCGGGGTCGGAGCGGCGAGAGTTTTTTGGGGCGTCGAGGTCGACGGCGTGGCGGGCGGCCCAGGCGTTGGCGAGGATGATTTTTTGGTCGCTGACGGTGCCGGCGGCCATGCGTCGGGCGGCGGTGATCGTGGAATCGGCGAGGCCGTCGCCGCCGAGGCCGTCGCGTCGATAGGCGAGGCCGGTGGCGGCAGCGTCGGCGATGTATTTGGGGACGGTGGGCATTGGGGGGGCTAAGGGTTGCTGATTTGTTTACCGGGCCATGTCCAGACCCACTTGTCTCGGCCAAGTCTGCCAGATCGTTGGTCGATGCCGCTTTTTGCTCTTCCTGCTCGTTGCCAGCCGTCGAAGCGATAGGTGTTGCCGTTGTGAAGGTCGGCATCTTGATAACTTACGGCAAAGTCGTAGTCCATTCCAGTAAACACGAATTCCCTCCAAAGTCGCAAAGCTACACGGCAAAGGCCGGCGCGAACTGCGCAGAGTCTGGACAGTTCGATGGTGTTGTCTCTGGTCATCCATTGACAACCGCCCCCTACTACCGGCGCAATTAGGTTGCTGGCTGTTGTGACGGCCACGGCCATGCCTTCGTGAGTGAGGGCGTGACAGGTGGCTCCTTGATTTCCACGATTGATCGGCCCCATTTTGTGGCCCCACGACGTGAGGCATTTGTTTGCTTCTTGCAACGTCACCGGCTCAAAACTGACAAATCCAAACAAGGCGCGAGACTTAATGCTTACCTTGTGATCTTCGGTTTCGATTGCGAAGTCTTTAGTTGCGGAGGCCATTGGTCAACTTATGCGGGCATGGCTGGGGCTTGGTTGAGGACGCCTTCGATTCCACCTCCGGAGAGGAGGGCGATGCGGGCGAGGGCGGAATCGAAGTTGAGGGCGGGGAATTGGGCGACGAGTCGGGGGGAGGCGATGTATTTGGGGACGGTCATGCCAGCGGGGCGGGGACGGGGAGTTCGACGACTGGCTGGGCGGCGGCGTTGGCGGCGGCTTGGGTGTTGGCTGGCCAGATGTCTTCGTAGGCGAGGAGGACTTGGCCCTTGAGGGCGCGCCGGCGGTTGAGGGCGTCGAGGGCGTCGTCGCGTTCTTCGCGGACGCGGAGGTTCTCGGCGTCGACGTCGGCGCGATCTTCTCCGGCGAGGCCGAAGTAGGTTTCGACTGACATTTTCCCGGTGCTGACGCGTTCGTCGTAGAGGGCGCCTTCGCGGCCGATGTCGACGGTGGTATCAGCGGGGCAGATGAATTTCACTTTGTACCAGTCTTCCGGGACGCTTACGCCGATGCGGTCATAGTAGCCGGTGGAGATGTCTTGCCAGGTGCGGAAGCGGTAGGCGTGGTCGAGGAATTGGGGGATGAGTTGGTTTTGGCGGACGTAGTCTTTGAGCGTCTTGACTCGTTGCATGGTGAGGCGGACGAGCGTACCCTGGGCCATGCCAGCGAGGGAGAAAACGTATTCGGGCGGGTAGCCGGTGCAATGGGCGAGGTCGCGGAGAACGTCTTCTTTAAATTTGAAGGGTTCGGTGGCGGCGTTGGATTCAACGACTTTGACGGTGCGGCCTGCGGGCGGTTCAAGGACGGTGGTGTCGAGGCCGTCTTCGCTGGTGATTTTCTGGACCTTGGTTTGGGTGCCGTCGTCATTGTCGACGACTTCGGTATCGACGACATTGGGGAGGAGCGTGGGGCCGCCGGTGTCGTCGGTGGTGCGCTCGATCGCATAGGCAACCATGGAACGAAGCTGGATGCCATTGGCGGTCATGCGCTCGATGTCGTTGAGGGTGAAGAGCTTTCTCGCCATGGCTGCGAGGCTGGAGGTGCCGCGGGTCTGGCCACACCAGAAGGCGTCGTGAAAGTGGAGCATGTCTTCGGCGGGGACGCGGGTGTAGTCTTGGGCGGTTTTATCGGTGATGACGCGGTAGTTGATGGCGGCGCCGAGGTCGTCGAGTTGGATGCCGTCGAGGTAGCGCGAATTAGCCGGTTCGGTTTGGAGGTTGGCGACTTGGTAGGCAGGGATGAAATGCAGCCGGGCGCTGGCGTTATTCTCGTCAGGGCGGAGGAGCTGGGCGAAGAGTTCACCATGGAGGCGGATGTGCCGGCGGATGAGGAGTTGGGCGCTATAGACGTTTTCGACTTTGCGACCGTCGAAGAAGCGGGCGTCTTTCCATGTCTCATGGTAGCGATCGGTGGAGGCGCGATTGAATTCGCGGGAGCTGGTGGAGGCTTTGGGCCAGATGCCGGTGCTGACTTCGTCGAGGCTGAGGCCGTCGACGACGGCGCGGATGAAGCCGACGTTATTGTAGAGCCAGTTGATTTTCTCGGAAATGGCCTGGCGCGAATACTCGGGGAGCTGGAGTTGGGCGTCGAGGGTGGGGAAATAAAAATAGCCGCGGAAACCGTTGCGCTCGGCGGCCTCCCACGTTTTGTTCATGGAGATCATAAATTTAGGGCGATGCGGGAGCCGTGGCGCTGGCCGAAGGTGGGCGGGGCGGCGTTGATGGTGACCATGTAGCCGCTATCGAGTTCGGCGCGGACGGCGTGGAGGGCGGTCATGAGGACGCGCTGGGAGAAGTTGCGGATGGCGCTGGCGGTGGCGCCTTCGGAGGAGCTGCCGATGACGGTGGTGGATGAGAGGCCGATGCTGGAGACGCGGTCGTATTCGGTGCGCCAGGTGGCGGCCGAGGTGCCGAGGGAGGCGAGCGTCGGGAAGGTAAGTCGGTAATGTGCCAGGGCTAAAGCGTAGTCATCCACGACTGCGGCGGGGTGTCAAAAGGGCATGAAAAAGCCGGAGGCGGTGAGGCCTCCGGCTTGTCGGGTTGCAAGTGATTAGAGGGCGGCGGTCCAGTTTTCTGCGATCCAATGGTTGATGGTGTTGATGGTGTCTTGATTCGGGCCGCTGGTAGAACTGCTTGCATAGCCTTCATTCCAGATGGTGGTTTCGATGTTTGGAAATTCTCCTTCGATCAAGTCACATAGTGATTCGGCGATTTCTTGGCCGTCTTCGTCCGTGCATGACGTGCCGTAGTATTCAGCTTTATTGCTGATGTGGACCGTGTACTCGGAGTAATCGATATCTTCGTCGAGGTCGACGCCGCAAACAAAGAGGAGTTTAAATGATTCTTCAGAGTAGTCGTCTGAATGACCAGCCGGGATTAGAGTGGCGATAATGCTGTTTCCTTTGCCGATTCCATTGATGCGAATATTTGAGGCTGTGGCGACGCGAAAGACGCGATTAGAGGAGCCGTGGTAGACTAGAGTGCCTACACTTGGAAGGCCGTTGCCGGCTTCGGTGATGGTTGCGCGAAGGGTTTCTTGGATGCGTGCGACGTAGTCGGATCCGTTATAGTTAAAGGCGCGCTCGACTTCGGCGCGGATTTCTTCGGGGGTGCCGTTTAGATTGGCGCTGCCTTTACGGAGGACGTAGTCGGTGGGGATTCCGCCGGCGCCGATTTCCGTGGCGACGCCGTCGGTGATGGAGAGTTCGGCGAAGCTGCCGATGTCAGTGATGCGGATGATGATGGGTGATGATGATTTGAACATGGGGAGATATTCGCACAAAGTGCGAACAATGCAAACTATTTTTTTAGATTTTTTTTGCGCTGGTTTTCAGCGATTTTGAGGCGGGCGTCGACGGCTTCTTGGGTGAGGAGGATTGGGGGTTTTCCGGTTTCCCATTTCCAGACGGCGCGGGGTGAAACATCGAGGGCCGCGGCCATTTCTTTTTGCGACCAGCCGAGGACCAGACGACGAAGGCGAAGGCGGTTGCCGAAGGTCATGGATTCGCCAGTCATTTCAATAAAGGTGGACGCGGTAGGGTTCGGCGTATTGCATTTCTCGCTTGTTGGTTTCTTCGGTGCGGGACCATACTTTACACTTGTGGTCCGCCGGATCAAGCGCGGCGCGGTTTTCGCGAGCGGTGTTGGTTTGGTCATAGATGCTTTGGATTTCGTAGCAGCGCCGGCAGACGAAGGCGTTGCCTTGTTTGCGGAATGTGGGGCGGCCGCAGTCGCAGAATTGTCGAGGAGTCACGTTTGATTTCGGGGATGCGCCATGCGTCGGGTGAGGTAGCGGGTGCCGAGGACGAGGAGTTTGTTGCAGTCGCCGTAATGGTTGGCGCCAGGGTGTTCGTTCCAGTAGGTTTGGCCGCGGTCGTTTTCGAGGAGTTCTTCGGCGGAGCTTTCGGCGATGTAGTCGGGATCTTGGGCGACGTCATGGGGGAACCAGACGCGGCGGTTTTTCTTTTTTAGCCTGGCGATGTAGAGTTCGTCTTTGGCTTCGCGGTCGTTGAAATCTAGGCGGAGGAAGCCGGAGGGATATTGCTGGACCTGGGTGGCGGAGAAGAGGCGGACGGAGCGGGCTGAGGTGCCGCCGAGGCCGGCGCAGGGCATGAGGCGGCGATGGGTGCGAAGGCATGCCGAATAGCAGTCGCCTTTGCGAAATTTGGCGTCCATGAAGCCGGCGGAAGCACCGTATTTTTTGCCGCTGGCGTGACAGGGCCAGGTGGAGGTGAGGAAGATTTCGGCGATGGCGTCTGGGTCGAGTTCGGTTCCCCAGTCGACGATCGCAATGTCTTCCATGTTGGGCATGACGGCGCCGACTACCCATTTGGCGTAGCTGCCCCCGACGTCGGAGCCGAGGATGAGGGTGCAGCCAGGGACGGGGATGGTACCGCGGGAGTAGGGCGGGCAGATGCTCGGGACAATGACGGGCGCGAGGCCCTTGGCTGTGAGGCCGGCGGCGGCGGCCGTGGCGGCGGCTTCGGTCGTGAAAATTTTGCGGGTGGTGTAGCCGCCTTCGCCTGGTGAATCGATGCGATAGATGGCGTGGCCGGCGATGTTGCTGAGGATGTCGCGGTCGGAGGTCTTGTTGACTTCGTCGGACCAGGGGAGGCCGAGGGCGTGGTTGAAGAAGCCTTGGAGTTCGCGGCGGCCTTCGCGGATGCGGGCGAGGTAATCGAGGACGAGCGCGCCCCAGGCGGAGTTTGCGTCGGTGGAGTAGAGGTCGTTGATGTGCTGGCTGACGACGCCGGGGTCGCCGTGGGCGGTGGGGATCCAGCGGGCGGAGGCGAGGAGAGCAGGCTTTTGGAATTCTTCGATGGAGGCGCGGCAGTTTCCGCATTCGTAGTAGGTTTCTCGGGAGACGCGGAGTTTGTCCCAGTTGCCAAGGAGGTCTTTGCAATGCTCAAATACTAGGCGGCCGGTGATGAGGGTGCGGGTGGTGCCGCGGGCGAGCGGCTGCGGCGGGGCATCGATGTCGACGGGTTCGGCGAATGAGCTTTCGAGGGGTTCGGTTTGGTCTTGATTTCGCCAGAATGTCAGCGGCTGCCAGTAGGCGCAGGCTGGGCATTTGACCATGAATGCTTGCTGATCGCCGCGGAGGAAGCCGCGGTGGATCGGGCCACGGCGGCGCTTGGGTTTGCAGATGCTGACGAAGAGGCCGGAGTCGGCGGTTTTCTTCCTCGATTTGAGGGCGGTGTCGGTGCTGGTGTCAGTCTTGTCGCTGCCTTGCTCTTCTGACTCGTCAGAAACGACGATGGGCGCCATCTTTGAGGCGAATTTGCCCATGCTGAATGAGCCTTGGAACCAGATGTCCATGGCGCGGAGGCGCATGACGAAGGTGCCGAGGTCGTGATCGTCGCCGGTGAAGATGTCGGCGCCGTCGAGCTTTTGGAGGGAGGGGAGGAGGCGGTTGGAAATGTCGCGGGCTGTTTCTCGAGTGTCGACCGTGTAAATTACGTTTTTGGGGCGGTATTGGGCGGAGAAGCGGATGGCGTTGAGGACGGCTTCGGTGAAGCCGCTTTGGCTGGACTTCATCACGTTGATTTCCTTGAGGGGGACGGTGATCCAGCGTTCGCCTGACCAGTCGTAAATTTCGTGCCAGGGAGATCCCATGAGTGATTGGATGGAGCGCGCCCAGGGAGTTTTGGCGCTGCGATAGGGGCCAGGCTCGGCGGCTTCATTCCCGGCCAGCCAGACGTTTCGATCGGCCCATTCCCAGATGGGTTCGGGCGGGATGGGGGCGAAGGCTTTGGCGAATGCGCCGCTGACGAGGGTGGAGGGGAAGAGCATGTCAGTTGCGGAGTTCGAGGAGGGCGTCTTCGGTGGTGCGGAGGGTGCCGAGCGTGCGGAAGACGCGGGCGCGGGCTTCGGCGAGCATGGGGACGGCGCGGAGGATCTGTTCGCGGCCGTTGGCGGTGAGGTCGGGGCAGAGTTCGAGCAGGCGCCGGGCTTCGCTTTCGCCCATTTGGCGGATGAGTTCGGCGGCGGTGGCAAGTTCGCGTTCGACTTCCGGTCGGGCGATGTAGAGGCCGCGCTTCTTTAGGCGTTCGCTGACGCGGGTTTCCATTTTGTCGAGCGTCTCGGTGAGGCGGAGATATTTGGTTTCGAGCATGACGGTGTCGTTGCCGGCTGCGAGGGCGTTCTTCAGCTGGGTGTAGCGGGCGGCTTGAATTTGTTTGAGTTCGCGCAGCCGGTCGCCTTCTTCGGGGTCGTAGTCTTCGAGGTTGATGCGGTCGCCGGTGCCGGTGGACATGTGCGACGAAGCGGGCAGAGTGAATGAAGGCGAAGCTGAACCAGGCGACTCGTCACATGCCGGTGCGCTGGCAAGGCGTGAGGCTTGCAGAATGCGATCGGGAAGGCCCCAGCGCTTTCGCCCAGCGGCCAGTTCGCTTTCCCACCAAGCGGGCATGGCGGCAGGGTCGTGAAGCGGCGCTCCCTCGGTGAGCCAGCGGCGGATCTGACGCGAGGAGGTGGCGTAGGTGACGGCGTAGCCATCGAGGACGCCGGGTAGGAGGCGCTTGCCAGCGGTGGCCTCGGGGACGACTGGGGCGACAGGCGCGGGTGCAGGCTGCGCGGGGAGATCGTCAGGAAGGAAGGCGAAGCCGGGAGGCGGGGCGTGATGCTCGGCGATGCGCTTGGCCTGGTCGGCGGTGAGGGTGCCGCCGGAGCGGATCTTCAAGACAATGTTGTTGAGGTCGGCGGCGAGGAGTTCGGCAGCGAGTTCGGGCGTGAGTTGCATGATTGGAGGCCAGGACAGCGGGCGGTTGGACTAGACGAGTCGTTTTTGGTAAGTTGTCAAAAGGACAGGACAGAATCGGGGACGGAATTTGAGAATGCACGACGAGACTGTTCAACCGACCCTGCGGGGGGGTAGGGATAGAGGTTTCCTACGGGGGGGGTGCCGGGCCACTTTTTCGTCCGCGGAAGGGGTGGCCGCGTACCGCTTTTTGGTCTCAGAATGACGATCATGGTGCGTTTTAGCTGTAGCCTTCTAATGATTGCTAGTGGATGGTATTTGTATAACTATCGTCACACTCGTCACACTCATCACATTTCACCAGTTCCCCCTCGAAAACTTGAGTGACGAGTGATGTGACGAGTCTACGGATTTGTGACGAGTGATCGTTTTTTAAATCTCTTTTTTTTGAATTCGCTTTTAAGTTTTGGTCTTCAAAAAGTAAAAGTGACGAGTCACTAGTCACTGTGACGAGTCGCGGACAAAGTAAAACGGTCATTTGAATTCCTTTAACCTTTTACGAACTTGATGGGATATTTCTTGCCTGTTCTCTGGTGCCGATGAGAGAAAACAAAGCGACGCCCGCGGGCATCGACCAACTGCCGTCCGCGCCACTTCTGAAGTTGCCGGCCCCAGCGCTTCGTGGCCTTGCTGTCGAGTTCCTTATCACCAGCCAGCCCGACAAGGCCCTCAAGGAGGCCAGCCGTGCGCGCAGCTTCAACCATGCTGTTACGGTCATACTCGGTGTCTTCTTCGGTTTCTGAGGCGATGGTGACCAGCAGAAGGCGCATTTCATCATCATCTTCGGCACCAGAAGACGCCAGTTCAGGAGCGACAAGCGGATCCGTGTAGCCGGCGACTTGGACGATCGTTGAAATGGTCGAGGTGTAGTCTTCAAAACTTTCAAGGCCATCGACGCGGACAATATTGTCGCCGTCAGTGCCACCGTAGAGGTCGAGGGTGGCGCGCAGGATGCCACACAGCGCGGCCAGCATGCTTTGGCGTGTCTCGGGCTTGGAAAGGTATGCAGGAGTAATGGCGCGGTCGTATTTGCGGCCGCGGATTTCGGTGGCGAGGTGAAGTTCCATCGCCAGCGTTCGGCGCATTAGATCGGCGCTGAGTTTGATGTCATTGCCGGTGCAAAAGACTTGGGTGAGCTGCGGGACGCGGAAGAGCTTGTCGTTTCCGCCCATTTCGCGGCCTGCGTGGCTTGACGCTGTGATGAAGCGATTGAGGGCCACGGAGTAAATACTTTCGCCGATGTCATCGAGGAAAAGGTACGGGGATTGAGTGCGGGCGATGGTTTCGAGTTCCTTGTTCATTTCGTCGTCGTTCCGTGGCATCTTTCCGGCGCTCGCGTGGCCGAAGACCGGAATCAATGCCATGGCCACCAAAGTCGATTTCCCGGTGCCTGGCTGGTTGCCCACGATGGTAAGCATGGGCCGGGCGGTGCCTGGAGGAAAAAATGCGCGGCAGTAACAGCCGATCATCACGGCAATTTGAACCGCCCAGGAACGATTCTCGTTTAGGGGGCGGACGATGTCATTTGGCCATGTCCATGGATAATCTTTGCCGTGTCGGTCGAGGTATTCGATTGACTCGGTGACGGTCCACGTCATTGGGTAGGTGATCGTTTCTAGGGTGTAGATCTGAGAGCGCGAATCGTAGCCGGGTTCAAGAAATTCAACGTCCCATTTTTTTGCCGAGCGCCTTACTGGCAGACGCATGAGGTGAATGGACATGAGCGGATTCAGACATTCAAGAAAGATGTCGGTTTCGAGAATAATTCCGGCGTCTTCAGGGGTCAGGCTTTCACGGTGTCGCCTTCCAGAACTAGATCGGAACGTGGTAAACTCCTCGAGCCAGCCAGAGAAGCGTTTTGCAGTCATCTTTAGCCAGTCGCCGGTCTTGGTGCAGACGGTGCCGACTTGGCCGTTTCTGAGGAAGATATTTTGACGAGCGATGGTGCGGCCGATTTCATAGGCGAGCATGCGGATAGGCATGGCGACATCGATGCACGGGACGAAGGCAGCGATGCCGGGGAGATCGATGCCGAGATTGGTGATGCTCGGTTTTACTGAGTCAATAAGTTCGGAGGGGAGTGGCGGATTGGGGTCTTTTTGGTTGGTCATATATTGGGGTCGGGGTCATTTACTAGCGTAGTGCTGGGAGAAGGCGGATCACGGAGCGGCTGGCGCTGGGGTCGAGGTAGAGCAGGCGCTGAAGTTCGTTGCCACGAAGGCAGCCAGGAAGGCGAGAGAGGCGGACGGCCGTGAGCGCTGCCGGGTCAGCGCCAAGCGGGCAGACGAGAGAGATGAGGGTTTTCTTGGCCGCGTCCCATGTGCTTTTGCTTGGGACCTCGATTTTTACTAGGGCGTGAATGGAGCGCTTGCCGGACGTGTAGATCGCGGCGATCGGAAGCGCAGAATGCACCAGGACGCGCAGCCAGTCGGTGGCGCTGAGTTCGTCAGACTCTAGGACGAAATAACGCCAGGCGATCACGTTTTGCTGGCTTCGCCGAGTGTATTTTGGATGAGTTTCGCGGGGAGCGGTTGGCGTGGCCATTGTGACATCTACCTTGATTTCCCAAAGGCCTGAAACAGGCTGGACGAGGAACCAGACGCCTTCGGGAGCGCCTTCGGGGAGCAGACTGGCAACGGCGGAGACTCCTTTCGTCTGCGACAGGCGATAGGTGGAGATTTTGGCCGGTCGGTCGAGTTCGGCCGGCTTTTTCCAAGCGAGGAAGTCGCCTTGACTGCGTTGGTCGGTAAAAATCAAAACCTTTTCGTTGTCGCGGTATAGATGCCAAAGAAATGCTTCTGGCGTGGTGATGGTGTCGAGGTCGACCGGAGATCTTTCGGCCAGCCATTTTTCAGAGATCACCGGACAGCCGCGGATGAAGTCATTGATGCGGTCGAGATCCAGATGGGGCCTTGCGGGCGCGGTTGAGCGCTTTGGTTCTGGTGCGGGATCGCGGCGAGTGTCGCGGCCGTGGCGGGCGTCGCCGACGTGTTCTTCCGCCCAGATCAGGCGCCGGAGTTCAAGGTTGAACTTCGATACAGAGGAGGAACAGCCAGAGTGAAAGCAGGAGGCCGTGGGGGCGCCGTCGAGGATGATGCGGAAATCTTTCGGACCTGACGCCTTGGTATGCTGGCTGGCACCAGGGCAGGGTGCGTAGCCGCCATTAGGACCGAGAGATGCGCCGCCGAGAAGAGACTCGGCGATTGATTGGCGCGACATCTATGGCTGAGTTTTGAGGCTGTAGCGCTGGTTTTTTAGATCGATAAGAAATTCCTGAATCGGTTCGAGGAGATTGATGATCTGGCTGAGTTGCTCGACGTTCAGGGTTTCCCAATTGTCGCCGATTTGCCTGCGCCAGAACATGAATTGCATGCTGACGGCATGGGGCGAGGCGATGCCTTCGTTCTTGGGCTTTGGGGTGCCAAGGATTGCCTTTTGGAGCTGGGCGGGGGTGAGCTTTTGTTCGGCAGCTGCGGCCAGCCAGGCGCTGCGTTGGTCATTGTCTTCGAGCTTGGCGATTACGAAATGATGTTCAGCGGTCAGAGATTCATTTCGAGGGCCTTCGTATTTTGAAAGCGCCGACGTGAGCTTTTCGTCGCCGAGATCGAATTGAATTTGCTCGAGGCCGGCGGCGACTTGATCGTCATCATAGGAGGCCATGCCAAAACGGCGGTGGTCGGCAATCCAGAAGGCCGCGGCGCGCTTGCATTTGGCGAGTTGCTTGCCGATTTCGACCCATTCCTCGAATGGCGTCCCGTCGGGGATCTGGAGGTCGGTGGAGTTGTAGTCGAGGCCGGGAATGGTTAGTGGGTTTTGCATTGGGATTTGGGGTTTTTATCTGCGTGAATTTTAGTCTGTCGTGCCGAATAAACTGCGCGGGTGGCGTCGGATCGGCAGAATTTTAGGACGGTGTATTTGAGGGTGTCTCGCCATTCGCCGACGTAGTAATTGAGGCGGGCGCGGCTGATGCCGAGGCTTTTGGCCATTTGATTTTGGGGGACATTGCCAGCCATCAGGCCATCGATGCCGGCGGCGTAGATCAGCGCCACCGTGGCCGTGCGGAAATCGACTTTCGGCCGCATCAGATAGAGGAGGACGGCGTAGAGGAGTTCCGACGCCATGGTCTTTGCGGTGGCGCTCGTCTTGCCGTTCGACCAAGCGATGATTTGCTCTACCTGGAGCGCATTTAGACCAGGGACGAGATCGTGCAGGAGGTCGCCTTCTGCGTCGTCTATTTCTGCAGGCATTTGCGGAGCGTAGCCGATGCCATCGCCCGACATGCTGGCGGGTTCGTGGTGATCGTCGGGCGCAGGCCCAAAAATGCCGATGGCAGTCATCTTTGCCCGCAGACTCGGCGAAAGATCGCCGAATGCTCGGCGGTATTGGTCTGGCTGATTCATCTTTGTTTTAGCCATTGGCCAAGCGTCATGGTGAATTCGCGGGATCCGTTTATTTCGGTCACTAGTAAGGTGTGGCTAGGTGTGATCGTGACATACAATGGGAACATCGAGAGGGGGGCGGCCGAAATGGCCGCCCCACTTTGCGCTTTCGCTTTCCCCTGATTAGAGGCCCTCGTTCTAATCCGCATCAGAGTGGTTTTGTTCCGGTTGAAATGGGAGGATTTCAGCATGCCGTCGCCGTCGCGCAGGCCGTTCCTGGTTTCCCAACGGTTTAGCGCAGCGCGCAGGCCTGCGTAGCCTTTCGCCGGATCCGTGTGGCCAGCCGTCGAGACGCTGATGGACATATCCGCGTTTATGTAGCGCATCAGTTTAGGCGTTGATTTTGCTTTTCTAGTGAGCGCTGTAGGCGGACTACAGGCGACGGTTGGGCAGGCCCCAAGAACATTTCTTTGAGTTTGCGATTGATGGCGCGGAGCATTTCGAGGCCTGTGGCGTGATCAACCATTTGCGGGGTCGTGTTTGGGATGAGGAGGAGTTGAGTGGGTTTCATTTAGTTCCAGTTGTTGCGGGCTTCTTCATTGCGAGCATCGAGGCGGGCGGTGAGGCCCATGATGATAACGCGTCGTCGTTCTCGCCGGCGGGCGATCATCATTCGTTCACCCATAATGAAAGCAAAAGTAGAGATGCAGGTAGAGAGGAGGATAAAGTCGAAGATGTTCATTAAGAGTTTAGGACAAAGGTTGCGATTGAGTTTTTTGAGATGCGAATGTGGCGCGAATGCGTTGATTTTTTGAGCAGGCCGCGTTTTATGAGTCTTTGTACGCTGGCTGGTGAGAGGTTGAGGAGTGCGCCGGCTTCTTTGAGGGTGTAGAATAGCGACGTTAAAGGCGGTGATTCAGTTTGTGACATATTGGGCTTGTTTTTGTTGATATGGGATATTTGAACGATTCAAGCACGGTGTCGAGAAATAAATTTCAAGTATGTGAAATTTTTTCGATCAAGCGAAATGCTTGATGTCGAGCGTTTTACCTAGAAACGAATGGGTTAATGAGGAAAAACTTTGGGGAGTCCTACGAATCCACAATAGGTGCGGAGGCGGAGCATGGGGAAGGCAGGGCCTGGGTCGTTCTTTCGTTCGGGGGCGATGCAGTCGTGGCCTGTGATGTCGTCGAGGTGGTAGCGGTCGACGAGGAGTTTGGCGACGGAGAAGAGGGAGGTAAGTTGTTGGGTGGGAAAGGTTTCCCATGCTTCGATGGGGCCGCCGTTTTGGTGTTTTCCGGTGAAGATGGTGAAGCCTGGTTGGCGTTTTGCCCAGGCGAGGGCGTCGGGATCGTTGCCGGCGTTGGCAAGTTCAATGCCGATCGAATAGGAGTTCATGCCGATGTAGCGGATGCCTGTTTTTGGGTCTTCCCAGCGGGAAGCGCCAGCGTGGAAAGCTATCTGGGAAAAGGGGACGGACTGGTAAATGGTGCCGTCGCGGTCGATGGTGAGGTGGGAGGAAACGTTGCGTTGTAGCATGGCGTCGATGGAGGATCGGGCTGATGCGCCGCCGGTGAAATGAATTACGAGGGCGCGGCGGATGGGGAG
>Ga0209297_1000424_pt1 | contig 27433 bp, 27 predicted proteins | sample S_130805_MF_Meta_FD_187322 | JGI IMG/M metagenome (GOLD analysis project Ga0209297, IMG submission 187322) | Freshwater microbial communities from Lake Simoncouche, Canada to study carbon cycling - S_130805_MF_MetaG (SPAdes) (version 2) | ecosystem: Environmental > Aquatic > Freshwater > Lake ...
CGGAATTATTCTCAACATTGCGATTCGCGGAATTCTTATTCCGATTGGCGCTGTAGTAATTGATAAATTTGCCAGCGTCTTCTTTCTCTTTGGCGCATTCTTGCTCTACACCGCAATTGCTCTACTTCGCGAAAAGGGCGAAGAAGAAGAATTCAAAGAGGGTCGCACAATTTCTATTCTTCGCCGGCGCGGAATGAGTACCTTCAAAATAGCCCTCGTCGCTATCACGATCACTAACTTCGTATTTTCACTCGACTCGATCCCTGCGATTTTTGGTCTTACTAAAAGTGCTTACGTTGTCATGACCGCTAACTTCTTTGCCCTCATGGGATTGCGCCAATTATATTTCTTACTTGAAGGTCTGGTGCGGCGCTTGGTTTATCTCTCAAAGGGCTTGGCATTTATTCTTGGCTTTATCGGAGTGAAAATGGTTTTTGAGGCCCTTCATGGCATCAAAGTTCACGCCATCGCTGGAGTTCATGTGCCAGAGATCTCATTGGAATTTAGCTTAGGAATTATTGTTGCCTGCCTCATTGTGACAACAGTTGCTAGTTTGACTGCAACTCGCAAAGATGGCAGCGAGATAGTTTAAAGCGGCAAGAAAAAGAGAATTGCAGTCAGAGCAAGTGCTAGCGCTGCTGCTTGCAGCAGAATAGTGAGCGCAGTAATTCGATCCTGCTTCTTGTCTGCAACAGATTGCACCTTAGATATCTGGCCAAGTTTGCCGAAATTAAAAGTTCCCATAAATCCATAAGCAAGGCAGAATTTTCTACGCGCTTGTACAAAACCGATAGAGCCAAATAGGAGTGGTAGATAAAGTCCCCATCGCGCGCTGTGAGCTGCGTTAGTGGAAACCATTGTGACAAATGATGCGAGCGCTAATGCATAGCCGATAATTGCAACCAATTGGCGGCGGCGAACTTCACCATTACCGATATTGCAGACACCAGGGGTGTACTGACTCATTTAGGCGAATTCATCCTCATCGACCCATACATCACGATGATCTTCGCTCTGCTTTTCCATCCAGGAAAGGAAAGAACCGACGGCACGAAATGCCAATACCGCAACAGCACCTGCTGCGAGTAAGCGTCGGATTGCTTTAACCATGGTTGAAGAATAGCCGATGGATCTGAGGATGCACTGCGAATTTAAATAGCGGCGAGTGAATTCTGGATGTCTAACCAGATATCACTTACTGCTTCGCAGCCAACCGAGAGGCGAATCAAATTCTCGGGCACGCTCTCGGACTCACTTGGCCAGCGGCGGCGGCGCTCCCAGAGTGATTCCACGCCACCCAAACTCGTTGCATGAATGATCAGAGTCGATGCTGTGCAGACCCGATCTGCCGCAGCGGCATCACCACTAATTTCAAAGGAGAGCATTCCCCCAAAACCTGGATAGTGCACTTTGCTTACCTTGGGATGGGCGGTGAGTAAGGGCAGAAGTTCTTTCGCATTGAGTTGGGCGCGTTCCATGCGAATGGGAAAGGTGCGAAGGCCGCGCAGCGCAAGCCAGGTTTCAAATGGGCCAGGGATCGCACCACCTAATCGGCGCTGTTCTTCTAAGCGGGCCTTGAGTGCAAGGTCATTGGTGGAGAGTGAACCTATCAAGATATCGCTATGTCCGGAGAGATATTTCGTCACAGAGTTCATCGCAATATCCGCACCAAGCTCTAATGGGCGCTGATTAATCGGCGTAGCAAATGTGTTATCCATTCCTACCCCGACATTTGCTGCTTTGGCTGCCGCAATTAAAGTCTTCACTTCAGCAACTTCCAACATGGGATTGGTTGGTGATTCCAACCAGAGGAGTGCGCTACCTGGCAGTGCAGCAAGTACATCAGCGGTCTTGCTCACCGATACCCAACGTACTTCGATTCGCTCTTGTGCAACGAGTGATTTAAGAAGCATCATGGTTCCGCTGTAACCCTGATTCGATGCAACAACAACCGAACCCACTGGTAGCAGAGCAAAGACTGCACTAATTGCAGCCATACCTGATGAGTAAATTAAAGTTTCGCCACCTTCAAGTGCGCCGATTGCACTCTCTAGTCCCTGCCAAGTGCTGTTCTCGTACCGGCCATAAGTATTTGTGCCACCTGCATGAAATGTTGCATTGAGATCGATCGGAAGATTTACACCATTGCCAGCCAGAAAATCTGGACGCCCGGCAGCGATAGCCGCAGTTCGCGGATCTCTACCCTCGCTATTTTCCATTGGGTAAGCCTAATCCTTTTGCAGGATTGCCATCGCCGCATTATGGCCAGGAATGCCGCTTACTCCACCACCGCGTATCGCACCTGCCCCACAAATGAGAATTCGTGGGTGTGAGGTTTCAACGCCCCAACTCGGAGCTGTGCCATCTTCACGGAATGGGAATGCAAGTTCACGGTGAAAAATGTTTCCGCGTGGCAGTGAAATCGCTTCCTCTAAATCAAGCGGAGTCTTACTTTCAACGCAGAGTGAACCATCGCTATTTTTCGCAATCACACTTTCGATCGGATCTACAAGATATTCATTGAGCGCTGCAAATGCCGCAGCTTGGGCCCTCTCGCGCATTGCATCATTGTTACCATCAAATAACTTTGCGGGAACGTGCAGTCCAAATAGCGTCAATGTATGAAATCCCCGTTCCTGTAAATCTTTACTCAGGATCGAGGGATCGCTCAATGTGTGACAGTAAATCTCAGATGGCAACGGAGACGGTAATTCACCTTGCTCGGATACTTTAAAAGCGCGCTCCAGCTGCGTAAAACTTTCGGCAATGTGGAAGGTTCCTGCAAATGCTAAGGCCGGATCGGCGCCAGATTTAAGGCGAGGCAGGCGCTCTACCAACATGTTAATTTTTAATTGGGCACCCTCCAGAGAGGGCGGAATTTTTTCGCCCATCAGTTTTGCCAGCAGATGTGGCGCTGCATTACTTAAAAGATAATCTGCCGAAAATTCTTCACCCGACTCGATCTGTACAGTGACGCTACTTTCACTTGGCTTGAGGGAGATGACTTGTGAATTGGTATGAATCCCAACACCTAGTGAGGTACAGAGCTCAACAAGTTCATTGACTAATGCACCCATTCCACCACGTGGAACTTTCCACTCCCCTGTGCCATTTCCAATCAAGTGATAGAGAAAACAACGATTAGCCGCTAGGTCGTATGCCGAGGTGTGAGTCCCAATGAGTGCATCAGTGAGTACGACACCTTTGACAACATCATCTGTGAAGTAGCGATCGATTGCTGCGCCAATTGGCGTTTCAATCAACAAATTCCACATCTCATCCATGCCAATTTCTGCCTTGAGCTCACTTCGAGTTGGCAGCGGCCCCAACATTGTCGGCGCAATCTTTTCGGCAAATTTACTAATCTGGCCGTAGAAATCTTGCCAGGCTGCACCTGCTTCAGGCGAGCCAGTTAATTGGGCAAATGATTCACTACTTCTTTGATCCCAATGGCGCGCTACAAAGAGGCCATCAGATTTATCACCAGAAAAATAAGGCGTATACGAGGAAATATCACGCGAAATACTTTCAAATTGTAAGTTGAGGTCGCGGCAGATTTGATCTGGCAGAAGTGAAACTAAATATGAGTAGCGAGAGAGTCGGGCATCAAATTCAGGGAATGCTCGCACGCTCGCTGTTGCACCGCCTACTTCTGGTGCTGCTTCAAAGATTGCTACTTTCTTGCCAGCCTTAGCAAGATATGCCGCAGCAATTAATCCGTTATGGCCTGCGCCGATGATGATGACATCAAATTTTTTGCCCTGGCTCACTTACCTCACAGCTTTCACCATGCGTGAGACTGCTTCGGAGATGAGTTCTGGACTTGTTGCAAAATTAAAGCGAACAAAGTGTGAGACTTGAGCGCCATAGAAAGAGCCAGCATTGAGGGCAACTCTGCCCTTCTCTAAAAATACTTCTGCCGGATTCTCGCCTAACTTCAGCGCAGCTACATCGAGCCAAGCCAGATAGGAGTTGTGAGGTATCGAGTACTTCACTTCTGGTAGATGTGCGGCAAGTTCGCTTGCTAAAAATTTACGATTGAAATCAAGTGTTGTAATTGCTTGATCAAGCCATGGCCCACCCTCGGCAAATGCAATCGATGAGGCATAGGCGCCCAGTAGCGCGGCGCGGTAATGCACGGAAATTGGCATTGTGGTCATTGCCTCTGAAAGTTTTTCATTCGCAGTCACGATGATGGCGCACTTAAGTCCAGCCATATTCCATGCCTTGCTGGCAGAGGTAATACAGATGCCAACGCTATCTGCTACCTCATTGCGACCAAGAAAAGGGATAAATTTTGCATCGGTAAATGTCAATGGCGCATGGATCTCATCGCTGATAATTACTACGCCATATTTCTTTGCAAGTTGGGCGAAGTGATCTAATTCAGATTCCGAGAATATTCGGCCGAGTGGATTATGTGGGCTACAGAGCATGTGAACTTTAATTCCGCTCTGATAGGCCGCTTCAATGCCTGCAAAATCAAGCTCCCACCCACTCTCGCTTTGCGTAAGGGGCACATCCACTTTCTCCACTTGGACTTCATTGATCCAATTGTAGAAATTCTGATAAATCGGTGAATTGATCAATACTCGATCACCAGGTTTAGTAAGTACACGTAACACCTCTACTGCGGCCACTCCGACATCTGTGGCTAACCGAACTTGGAGCGGATCGACCTGCCAATTCCAACGCGCCTTGGCAAAGGAGGCGAAATTAATACCTAACTCCGGAATTGCGCCTAGGTAACCTAAGTCAGAGTCATGGATCATCTGTAAGAGAAGTTGCTTAATTGGTTCAGCAATCGGGAAATCCATCTCGGCGACAGGAAGTGGCAAGACATCGGATGGAAAGCCGCGCCATTTTTCACTGCGGTGAGTTTGTAACTGCGCGAGAGTGGCAGCGATGAGTTTTTCGGTAGCCATTTTCTTATCGTAGTGCTCTCACAGGCTTTTAGAGGATAGGTTTCTCACTACACATGAGTACATCGCCCCGCGCCATGCAGGCTATTACCGCCGAAATTGTCGCTATCGACCCAAAATTTGAGCTGGTTATTAGTGGGAGCACTCTCTGCGATTTGGATAGTAAGAAGTCGAAAAATAACCATGTTGCAGCTTTGAGTAAATCAATAATTTCGCAACAACTTGCGGTTAAGGCTGCCGATTCGATTTACCAAAGGTTTCGATCCCTCTGCGACGGTGACGTAAATTTAGAGAGCATTGCAGGCTTATCTCAAGGCCAACTCAGAGAGATTGGACTATCTGGAGCTAAAGCAAAAGCGATTATGGGTTTGCATCAATCACATAATTCAGGATCAATTGATTTGCACAACCTCCATAAAATTCATGATGACGCACTTCTTAGCCAACAACTCACATCACTCTGGGGAATTGGGCCATGGACGGTGCACATGTTCATGATGTTTCAATTAGGAAGGCTCGATGTCTGGCCAGTTGGCGATTTAGGAGTGCGGCGCGGCTGGGAGAAGATTCACCGAATGCGCGATGAAGTCGATCCAGCAAAACTCATCAAGCTCGGTGAGAAATTTGCGCCCTATCGCAGCGTTGTTGCTTGGTATTGCTGGCGCGCACTCGATCAGAAGTAAGAGTTAGCGCGCTTCCAAAGTCAGTGAAACTGAATTAATACACCAACGTTGATTGGTCGGTGTATCAAAACCTTCACCATCAAAGACGTGGCCCAAGTGAGAGCCACAATTGGCACAGCGAACTTCGGTACGTACCCGCGGAGCTAGTGAGCGATCCTCAATCAGAAGAACTGCATCATCGGTAGTTGGTGCGTAGAAAGATGGCCAACCGCATCCGGAGTGGAATTTTGTCTCACTCTTGAACAAGACATGGTTACACGCCTTGCACTTGTAAACCCCAACACTTTCAGTATCGGTGTACTCGCCTGTAAATGGCCGCTCTGTTGCACCATGTCGAAGCACATCAAATGAGAGTGGATCTAATTTCTTTCGCAGCTCTTCATCATTGAGGCGAGCTGGAAATTTATCGGCGTCATAATCACTACTGGACATGAGCTGCCTTGGGGTACGGCACACCAGTGCTGGAGTGGCAATCGTAACCATTGGGATTCTTCGCTAAATATTTCTGGTGATACTCCTCTGCTGGCCAGTAAGTAAGCCCATCAGCGGAGATAATTTCACTGCAAATTTCTGCCATACCAGCCGCAGTTAATGCACTTTGATAAGTTGCAGCCGAGGCAAGTGCCTGCACTAAATGTTCGGAATTGGTGGCGTAAATCGCGCTGCGATATTGAGAGCCAATATCATTTCCTTGGCGATGGTAAGAAGTTGGATCGTGCATCGTCCAGAACTCTTCCAATAATCTCTGATAGGAAATTAGCGAAGGATCAAACGTAACTTTGGTAATTTCAGCGTGGCCAGTACTTCCACTGCAGACCGCTTCGTAACTGGGATTTGCAGTGTGACCACCCATGTAACCCACACTTGTTTCAATAACGCCAGTTAATTGCCAGAAGCGTCGTTCGGCGCCCCAGAAACATCCAGTTGCAAAGAAGGCGCTCTCATGTGATGACATGATGGAATTCTCGCAGGAAGTTCACAATTGCGCAGAATTTCTCAGTAATTTTCGACCTCACACCGTGAATAGAGCGTGACTGCTAACCTCACTCCTGCGCCCCCGTAGCTCAGGGGATAGAGCACTGCCCTCCGGAGGCAGGTGCGCAGGTTCGAATCCTGCCGGGGGCACAGTTACCCCTCATAGTGGCGCCACTCTTTCGATCATGTGTGACGTATAACTATTGCCTTCATCCTTGAAACTTTCGCCAACTCAGGGGAGAATTACCTGCACCGCAGTTCTTACAACTTAAGTTTTTCGTGTTTACCGCGAGAAATTTAAGAAATAGACCCTGCGGGAATTATCACGAGGAGGTGGAACATGGCAGAAGCAATGGACTGGCGCCATAAATCTGCCTGCCGTGATGAAGATCCAGAACTCTTCTTTCCAGTCGGAAATACTGGTCCGGCAATTTCTCAAATTGAAGAGGCGAAGAAAGTCTGTAATCGCTGCATCGTGAAAGAACCTTGCTTGCAATGGGCACTCGAGAGTGGCCAAGATGCAGGTGTGTGGGGCGGATTATCTGAAGATGAGCGTCGCGCTCTTAAGCGCCGCGCAGCACGTAATCGGGCACGCATGATGGAACAGAACAACCCTAGTAATTAATTTCTACTAAATACTAGAGTGCGAATTTTACAATCGCGCTAGTTCCACCAGATTCCCCCGAAAATAGCAGCTGACCATTGAGTTCATTCACGGTGAGAGTTCGTGCAATCTGCAAACCTAAATTAGCTGACTTCTCACTATCAAATCCTGGTGCAAGGCCTGCGCCATTGTCGTGAATTTCCAAAGAGCACTCTTTGCCGTTTCTTACCGCAGTGATCGTGAGGCGATTTCCCACCTCAAAGAGACCATGCTCAAATGCATTGTGAATTAACTCGGTACTGACCAGAGCAAGAGGAGTTGCATGACGCGGCTCAAGTGTGCCAATGAGACCAATTCGTTCAATTGTTATCTCGGCTGACCGAGAGGTGAGTTCTAGTGCATTGGCAATCACTCGATCGAGCACATCATCAAATGCAACCGATTCCTCGGAATTACTTGAAAGACTCTCATGTACCAGGGCAATAGATCCAATGCGACGGACTGCCTCTTCGAGCGCAGCACTTGCAGTTGCATCTTCAATTCGTCGCGATTGCAATCGCAATAGTGCAGAGACTGTCTGCAAATTATTCTTTACACGGTGATGAATCTCCCGAATCGTGGCATCCTTAGTAATCAGCGCTTTATCTCGGCGACGCAGTTCGGTGACGTTATGTAAGAGCACGATTGCACCAGTGCGATCAGTGCCCTGCAAGAGCGGTAGAACTAATAAATCAATGGTTCCGCTGGTGTTTTCCAATTCAACTCGGCGAAGTGCTTTACCACTTAATCCGCTACGAACACTCTCCTCTTGCGGTGTTGCAGATTGTTTGGAAACTCCAGCACCAACATCTCCCAAGAGATAACTCTCTAACTCTTTACCCCACCCCAAACGGTTAAATGCCGAACGCGCATTAGGGCTGGCGTAGGAAATAACGCCATTAACATCGAGGCGAATTAATCCATCACCCACGCGAGGTGCAGGATCAAAAATTGAATTGGCATTGGGGAATGGGAAATTTCCTTCTGCCACCATGCGATAGAGCGCATGTGCGATCTCGCGATAGGTTAACTCCAACCGACTTGGTGAGCGCATTAATTCAGCATTTCGGTGGCGCGAAATTACTGCAATCACTTGTTCGCCAACAATCACTGGCACGGTCTCTTCCTTAATTAATAACTCACCGACTCGTTCGGGTTCTGCATCACGAATAATTTCACCGTTGGAGAGCGCACTATCGATCCGGGCCTTCTCGCCCCATGCAATTTCATCGCCAATGACATCGTGGGTAAATACTGTTGCTGCAGTTGTTGGTCGAATGTGGGCAACTGCTATAAATCCACTTGGCCAGCTTTTGAGATCTTTACGTAATGGAACCCAGAGGATCAAATCCGCAAAGGAGAGATCGGCAAGTAGCTGCCAATCCGCCGTGAGTTCGTGGAGTCGTTCTAACTCAGATTCACTCAGGCAGGTACGCCCCACAACTAAATCTTCTAATTGGGCCATTAATTACCACTCTTGCTAAGCCATGCTGGAAGTTGCTCTGCAATCTCTTGCACTGCAAACCAACTCAACTCCTCTTCGATTTCACCATCATCGTGCGCTGCCACGAGCAGGCACTCAACTTCGCTCAGGGCAATCTCAAACGAAGCACTCCATCGACCAGATTCATCTAGTGATGTGCCAGGAAAATCCCGCTCAGTGACGAGAACAAAACCCCACCCATTATTTGCTACAGCAGAGAGAGATGCTGCCTGCCAGGAAGTTTCAAACTCCAACTCTTCACTCTCTGGATTTTCTCCATCTACAAGAGAGACTCCCTGAGTTACCTCAACTGCACCCTTATCGACAAGATTCGATAATTGCATAGGTGAAACGGGGAGGTAACTTCGCATGTATCAAGGGTATAAGAGTTCAGGAAATAAGTTGAATTGCGATCCGTTCTACCTCTTTACGCCATTTGGAACGCGGATTTACTTCCACCGCCACTAAGCCACGCTCCTGAATTTGTGCAAAGAGGCGCTCCTCGCGAGCAAGCTCTCCCGCGCCAAGCTTTCCACTCACCAAATTGATTAAGAGGTGTGGACTTCCTGGCAGACCGCGTGCCTTGAGATCACTCACTAAATTCTTGCAACGTTGTTGATGGATTCGCGAATTCGTGGAAATGATCAGGATTTGATCAGCAAAATCCAATACCAATTCTTGTAACGGCGTTGCTGCGTCGAGAAGGCATTTACCAAGATCGATTACAAGAAAATCAAAACTATCCACCGCACTTTGAATTGCCGCAATGAAATCACTTTGTGGAGCGCTCTCAATTTCCAAGAAGCGAAGATTCTCCTTAAGGGGCTGAGGTTGAAGTTCGCCGGTATAACTTCGGACATGGAGTAACTCGGCAATTGCTAGATGGCTGAGATCTCCATCTACCAATAGGGTCTGCTTTCCGACGATGCTGAGCTCCATTGCTAAATTAATTGCAATGCTCGTACTTCCTACTCCCCCTGAGTGGGAGATGACGCCAATTATTTGGCACCGTGAATTAGGGGTAAAACGCACACCTGTATCACTAGTCGATGGACTCTTTATCAACTCTCGAATTCTTCGAACTAGCTCTACCGAATTATTTCTCAAATCACTATTGCTAGCGAGCTCACTCTTACCCAAAAGTAGCGTGCGAAGTCCCTGGGCTCTTAATCTCTCCATGGCGGCGAGATCGAAGTCGACCAGATCATCAGAAATAAGAATTAATTGATTAGCTTCGCTCTCAACGGAGAGCCTTGCAAAGAGTTCTGCAAAGTTGAAGCAGCGATATTTGATTTCAAAGTGATACTCATGGAGCGTACCTGCCACAAAACTCTCAGCCTCACTATTTGCGATTGCAGTCCAAATTTGCCATCTAGGTTCGAGAATTTGATCAGGCATGAGTGCGGACAAGCACAATTCTTCCGACACTTGCAGCGGCGATCAGCGGCAGCGTTCTCGATCGATTGATTGCAATTGTCACAGTCACTTGTCCAGAGAAATTTGCACTCTTGCGCTCTAATCCCACAATTGCGACACCACTTGCAATTATCTCTGGCTTAATAACGAGATGCTCGCCATCACCGGTGTGAACCAGATCTACCTCTTCCCCAACTGAAATATTTGCTGGTAGATCACTTGCTCTTATTGAGATGGGAATCGATGCCAAATTTGATCGTGCTTGATCTGATGTAATGGCGCCGGCTGAGAGCAGCTCGCCCTGACCGATGGCTCGCAAGGTAACTGAGCCTTGTAATGAATACCGGGTGGTGATGTAACCGGTTGCACCGCGTGGTAATCCGACAGGGGCGGCAGAGAAATCACTTGTGATCACACGATGACCAGCTGGAAGTGGATGAGTTGCCATCCAGATTTGGCTCTTATGGCTACTCAATGTTGCGATAAGAAAGGAGGACAAGAGCGAGAGTAGAAGTAATGAAATAGCAAGGAGAGTGCGGGTGCGCGAAATCATGGCGCAATCTAAATAAGGCAGGTACCCGCCTCTGATGTGCGCTCCACAGTCATCCGAAAGTATGAGTGAGAAATCCTCCTAAAAGCTGATTACTTCACCGCAATACTTATTAAGAATCACGCTATGACTCAACCACTTGAAGAAGTATTCGCCCGCCCACGTTCAGTTACTCCCGCACCCGAATTTACTGAAGATACCCAGACCTGGAACCACCCATTGCTCGCATTATTTGAGAGCGATCGCAATGAGTACCAAGCACCAAAACCAAAGCTCTATCTCGTTCGTCGCACTCGCGCCGATGAAGAGGCAGAGCGCTTTCCGCAGGCAACATCGGCCAATGATCTTCCCGAACTTACTTCCTGGATCGGAAAATTCTCTATTGCAGTTCTGGAAATTTGGGCTGGTAAGCGCCATCCGCAACAACTACTTCGGTGGTGTGATCGCGGAATACTTCTTGATTTGCAGCGAAAGATTGGGAGCCAGAGTGAGATTGGAAAGGTGCGCAAGCTCTACATCAACGAACCACTCGATGGACTCTGTGAAGCGACTGTTACCGTGAAATTGAATTCACGAATTCGTTCATTAGTGATGCGCTTTGAAGGAGTCGATCAACGCTGGCTCTGCACCGAGCTCTTTCTTATTTAAGCAGCGCCGTGACAGCGCTTGTATTTCTTTCCTGAACCGCAAGGGCATTGTGAATTACGAGATACGCCACCGGAGGAAACTTCCCCACTCTCATCAGATGCCGAATACTGCAGACCAATTGGTGACTTAGGAGTTTCAATTCCCTTGGCCTTCACTTCCTTGCTTTCGCTCTCAACAGTAACTTCAACATTAAATAAGTAGCCAGCGATCTCTTCCTTAATTCCATCCATCATTGCCGAGAAGAGATCGAAGCCTTCGCGTTGATATTCCACGAGCGGATCGCGCTGCGCCATAGCTCGCAGGCCAATTCCCTCTTGTAGGTAATCCATCTCGTAGAGATGTTCACGCCATTTGCGATCGAGTACCGAAAGGAGAACCTTGCGCTCTAGCTCACGCATAATGTCCGCGCCAAGTTCTTCTTCGCGCTTTCCATAGGCCTTGATTGCATCATCAATAATTCGTGAGGCTAAGTAATCTGGGTCAATTCCTTTACGACCGCCAACTTCGTTCTCTAATTCCGCCAGAGTAAATGAGATTGGAAAGAGACCAGAGAGAACAGTCCAGAGTTGCTCGAGATCCCAATCTTCGGCATAACCAGTCGATGTTGCCGCAACTACATAAGCGTTCAAAGTATCTTGCAAGAAAATCTTTACTTGGCTGCTGATGTCTTCGCCCTCGAGCACCATGCGTCGCTCAGAGTAGATAACGCCACGTTGGCGATTGAGAACATCGTCATACTTCAAAACATTCTTACGAATTTCAAAGTTCTGCGCTTCCACTTGAGTCTGTGCAGAGCGAATTGCATTGCTCACCATCTTCGACTCAATTGGAACATCTTCGGGAATTCCAGCAGCACCTAAGAATCGCTCTACTAAGCCAGAGTTGAAGCGACGCATCAAGTCATCTTGCAAGGAGAGATAGAAGCGGGATTCACCTGGATCGCCTTGACGGCCAGAACGTCCGCGCAACTGATTATCAATACGACGTGACTCGTGACGCTCAGTGCCGAGAACATAGAGGCCACCCAGTGCAATTACCTCTTCATGCTCCTTGGCAACAGCGCTCTTCTGCCGCGCAATCTCTGCCGGCCACTCTCTCTCATACTCCTCTGGAGTATCAACTGGTGAAATATTGCGTCGTTGTAATTCAAAATCTGCCATGAACTCAGGGTTGCCACCGAGCATGATGTCGGTACCGCGACCTGCCATATTTGTTGCAACAGTTACGGCGCCTTTAACACCGGCGCGGGCAATGATTGAAGCTTCACGCTCGTGGTGCTTCGCATTGAGAACTTCGTGGGCAATACCATTCTTACGCAATACTGCAGATAACTCTTCTGACTTCTCAACGCTAACTGTTCCGACAAGAACTGGTTGACCTTTGCGGTGGCGCAAAATAATGTCTTGCGCAACAGCTTCAAACTTTCCAATTTCATTCTTGTAGACCAAATCGGCTGAATCAACGCGGACCATGTTGCGGTTAGTTGGGATAGGAACAACGCCGAGCTTGTAGATCTGTAGAAATTCTGCCGCTTCAGTCATAGCGGTACCAGTCATACCGCAGAGGCGCTCATAAAGGCGGAAGTAGTTCTGCAACGTAATTGTTGCCAATGTCTGGTTTTCATCTTGAATTTCAATGCGCTCTTTTGCTTCTAGCGCTTGATGCATACCTTCGCTGTAGCGGCGTCCGGCCAGCATGCGACCAGTGTGCTCATCTACGATGAGAAGTTCACCATTCATAACCACATAATCTTTATCACGCTTAAATAGCTCTTTAGCTTTAACGGCATTGTTCAAATAACTAATTAATGGCGTATTGGCTGCTTCGTAGAGATTCTCAATCCCAAGCAACTCTTCTACTTTAGTAACGCCCTCTTCTAAAATACCTACAGTGCGCTTCTTCTCATCTACCTCATAGTGCAGTTCGCGTTGTAGCTTGCCGGCAATCGTATTGAATTCGACATACCACTTGGTCGCTTTATCAGCTGGCCCACTGATGATGAGTGGAGTACGTGCCTCATCGATCAAAATAGAGTCAACTTCATCGACTACCGCAAAGAAGTGATCGCGCTGTACGCAATCTTCGAGTGTCCACGCCATGTTGTCGCGAAGGTAATCAAAGCCAAACTCATTATTTGTGCCATAAGTAATGTCTGAGGCATAAGCAACGCGGCGCTCTGCTGGTGACATTGAATTGAGAATTACACCCACTGTTAAACCAAGGAATCGATGGATGCGACCCATCCATTCACTATCGCGTTCTGCTAAGTAATCGTTAACAGTAATCACGTGAACGCCACGTCCGGCAATTGCATTGAGATAAGAAGGAAGAGTTGCTGAAAGAGTCTTTCCTTCACCAGTTCGCATTTCGGCGATGTTGCCACGATGCATCGCGGCCCCACCCATAATCTGAACATCGTAATGACGCTGACCTAGTGTGCGCTTTGATGCTTCACGGACAACCGCGAAAGCTTCAGGCAATAAGTCATCGAGTGATTCCCCAGCGGCAAAACGCTTCTTAAATTCATTTGTCTGTTCGCGAAGTTGATCATCACTGAGCGCGCTTATAGGCGCTTCGTGACTTGCGACCGCTTCGGCAACTTTCGCCAAATCTTTAATAATGCGCCCTTCACCAGCGCGCAGAATTCGATCCATGAAGGCAGCCATGTGCTTATCGTAGGGCTTACGCAGAAAAGGCAGTAATCGCCCCAGCCACGGTGAAGCCGGCCACGTTAAGCGCCCGCCTCGCCTCTAGCAATGTTGACCCCGTTGTAACCAGATCATCTACCAGAAATATTTCTTGCGAAATCGGGAAATTTTTCGCCTTAACGCAAAGCGCTCCGGCCATGTTCTTACTTCGCTCTTGAGCACTTAACTCGCTCTGGTCAAAGACTCGGCGCTGAAATTCCAGTAATTGAATTTGCTCGACTTCTGTACTACATATTTCTTGAACCAAACTCGTAACGAAGGAGCGGCCACGCAGGCGAATCTTATTGCGTTGCGACGGTATCGCCTGAAGCAGAACTTTTCGATGAGAAATAGCGTGAGTTAATGAAAAGCGTAGAGCTTGCGTCACAAGTAAATCAGCACTTCGAATTCCATCCTCTTTAGCTCTCAGTAAAATTTTCCGGCTTATAGGGGCAAAGTGACTCGCCGAATAGATTTTAAGACCATCAATTCTTCGAAGTGCTGGCTGGAAGGAGAATTCAGCTCTGCAAAGTGCGCAAAGTGATGTGCCTAATTGTGAGCAGCCAAAGCAGCGTTTCGGAAAGAGTAGATCCGTGAACTCACTCCAGATAGTTACGCGATGATTCGAAGTGTCCACTCAAAATTAATAGCGTAGAAATTTACTTCGCGTATTAACCAATTTCAGTTCTGGGGATATCCTTGGGTTCAATCGCTATCAAACGTCGTTCAATTTGATTTCCATAGGTGCGCGGTAAGGTAAGGACAAAGTGCGCACCAAGTCCAGGCCGGCCCCAGGCATCGAGTTCACCGTTGTGCAGGCGTGCATCTTCTAGTGCGATGGAAAGTCCTAATCCTGTGCCGCCACGTGTTCGTGCACGAGAAGGATCTGCTCGCCAGAAACGATCAAAGACTCGAGAGAGCGCACTCTTATCAATTCCCACTCCAAAATCGCGAACGCCAACTGCAACTTCACTCTCACTCGCAATGATCGATATCTCAATTGGTTTGCCTTCAGCATGGTCAATCGCATTGCTCATTAAGTTGCGCAAAATACGCTCTACGCGTCGAATGTCTGCCTTGATTAAAATCGGCTGCGAGCCACTTTTGAGAACTAATTGCGTCTGATGCTCTTTCGCTACCAGTGCCAAATCTTCTATCGAGCGAGCGAGCAGCGCCTCTAAATCAAATTCGACTCCTTCGAGTACTGCCACTTCTGCATCAAAGCGGCTGACTTCAAGAAGATCTTCCAACAGAAGTTCAAAGCGATCAATTTGTGCAACAAGTAATTCAGAACTTCGTGCCACGCTTGGCTCAAAAGAAGCACGCGCACCATAGAGCACTTCAGAGGCCATTCGCAGTGTTGTCAGTGGAGTACGAAGCTCATGAGTCACATCAGATACAAAACGTTGCTGTACTCGGGAGAGATTTTCCAAGCGAGTAATTTGAGCTTGAATCGCATCGGCCATAGTGTTAAATGCAGTTCCCAAACGCGCAATCTCATCTTCGTTGAGAACCTCCATACGATCCTTAAATTTACCCACTGCAAATTCATCGGCAATAAGTGCTGCGCGACGAATTGGTCTTACAACTTGGCGAATCAAAAGAGAGGTGATGAGCGCAATCATCAGAAGAAGCACTATGAATGCGATGAAAATTGAGCGGTTGACAATATTGATGCTTGCTTGTTGGTTAACTAGGCTAAAAATAAAGTACATCTCGTACTGCCCAGCACCGGGAATTTCTATCTGCCGACCTGCTGCAAAACCAGGAATCTTCTGGCCACCTACATATTTCATCGTAAGAAATTCAGATTGAATACTCTGGCTTGCTCGGACTCGACTTCGAAATTCTTTGCTCAATGAATCAGGATCTAATCCACCACTGGCTTTGCCGTAATTTGTATCCACAAATGCGGAAGCATCAGCTTTGAGAAGTAACACTTCTCTGGCATTAAAAGAATCAACTGAATCAGCAGCCTGCTTCACATATGACTCAACAACTTTTTTTATTGCAAAGGGAGAGGGTTGGAGTCTGGCAAAAGTCGGCGTATATCCTTGCGCCAAATAAAGTTGGTACTGCGCTGCGTAGATAGCTGAGTCTGCCTCTGCGATTGAGGACTCGACTTTTACCTTTTTAATACTGCCAGTAAGCCGTGAATTAAGCGCCGCACCAGTAACGCTTAAAACTACGAGCGAAATTGTCAGTGTTGTGAATAAAACACGAAAAGAGAGGGAGTTGCGGAAAGTTGGAATACTCCGTTGGGTACCCATTTACTCGCCGCCTGGATTACCGGCCTTATACCCAATGCCACGAACTGTTAAAACTATCTCCGGGTTATCAGGGTCCTTCTCAATCTTTGCCCGAAGGCGCTGCACATGGACATTTACTAATCGTTTATCAGTGGAGTGGCGTGGTCCCCATACTTCAGCGAGCAAGCTTTCACGAGTGATTGTGCGATTTGGTTCTTTGACAAGGGCCGCTAGTAAATCAAACTCCAAGCGGGTAAGGCCGAGAACTTTGCCATTGCGTGTGACTTGATGTGATGAGAGATCAATAATGAGTTCACCGATTGTTAATAGACCACCTACTGCGGTTTGGCGACGCAAGCGAGTCTTAATTCGCGCAACTAATTCAGTGGGATGGCGAAATGGTTTCACCATGTAATCATCGGCACCAGCATCAAGTCCGCGCACCACATCATGAGTGTCGCCCTTAGCGGTCAACATAATGATCGGAACGGTCGATTCAGCGCGAATGAGTTTGCATACTTCGATGCCATCCATTCCAGGAAGCATTAAATCTAACAACACGAGATCAGGTGGGTTATTGCGAAAAATTTCAAGAACTTGATCGCCACGTCCCACTAGATCAACATCGATGCCGGCATCGTTGAGAACGATGCCGAGCATCTCTGCTAGGTCTTGGTCGTCATCGACGACCATAACCAGAGTCATTAGCTACCGTGCTCCCATGAATTCAGGTAGAGATCTTGAGCTTCGGTAAGTGTGTCGATTGCGCCACCCATACTCTGTAATTTAAGTGCAGCAACTTCTTTGTCAATGTAAGTAGGAACATCATGCACACCAGCTGGCAGGTTCTTAGCTTCCTTCACTAAATATTCTGCAGTGAGTGCCTGATCGGAGAATGACATATCCATTACAGATGCAGGGTGGCCTTCTGCTGCGCCAAGATTGACTAGGCGACCTTCAGCAAGAAGTAACAATCTACGGCCATCGGACATTACATATTCATCGGTCTGATGGCGCATCTTTGCATTCTTAGATTTTGCATTCTTCTCAAGCCATGCAACATCGATCTCAATATCAAAGTGGCCAGAGTTGGCCATAATGACGCCATCCTTCATTACTTTGAAATGCTCATCACGCAGGACATCGCGATTACCAGTAACAGTGATAAATACATCGCCAACTTTGGCGGCATCAATCATTGGCATTACGCGGAAACCCTGCATCATCGCATCGAGTGCCTTGGTTGGATCGATTTCAGTAACGATTACATCGGCGCCCATACCCTTGGCGCGCTCTGCAACTCCCTTACCGCAGTAACCAAAACCAGCAACTACGACAATTCGACCAGCGAGTAAAAAGTTAGTCGAGCGGAAAACTGCATCCAGAGTCGATTGACCAGTTCCGTAACGATTATCAAACATGTGCTTGGTATCGGTGTCGTTGACGGCGATCATAGGAAAGGTCAGCGCGCCATCTTTTGCCATTTGATTGAGGCGAATAACTCCAGTTGTTGTCTCTTCGCAACCACCAGCAATAGTTGGCAGAAGTTCGCGACGAGTGGTGTGGAGTGTGTTAACTAAATCGCAACCATCATCGAATACTTGATGTGGCTCAATGTCGAGTGCGGAATTGATGTGTGAGTAATAACCATCACGATCTACTGCGTTACGGGCAAAAACGCTGATGCCATAAACATGTACGAGCGCTGCTGCCACATCATCTTGAGTAGAGAGTGGATTAGAGGCACAGAGTGCGATCTCCGCTCCGCCAGCTTTGAGTGTGCGCATTAAGTTTGCGGTCTCCGTAGTGACGTGCATACATGCAGCAATTCTCACACCAGTAAATGGTTGAGACTTTTCAAAGCGTTCTCTGATTTGGGCCAGTACAGGCATGTTTCGTTCAGCCCATTCAATGCGCTTGCGACCGGCATCTGCTAGCTCGGCATTGGCGATGTCATGGGCAATCGTTGATGTAGCAATTGGTGAATTCACTTCAAATCTCCCTCAAGTTTTAATTGAAATTAGTACGGCTTCTACTTAACAAACTGACTACTTCACAAACTGACCTGGGGCTCCAGATGACAGAGCACTAGATTACAACCATTACCCGCGAATCTCTCCTAGGACTTGATCCCGCAACTTCTCCATACGGGCTTGTGTCTTCGCCTCGACATTAAGGCGTAGAAGTGGCTCGGTATTCGAGGCCCGCACGTTAAACCACCAGGTATCGCCATTGACCGTCAAGCCATCTAATTCATCCAGGGTGAGCTCAGAGTCTTTGCCATACTTTTCTTTGATCTGAGCAATGGCCCCTTGTGCATCTTTAACTGTGGAATTGATTTCACCACTTGCGAAATAGCGTTGATACTCAGCCAGAATCTTTGAAATAGATTTCTTGCTCTCCCCCAGCGCTGCAATTGCATGAAGTGCGGCGAGCATTCCAGAGTCGGCTCGCCAGAATTCTTTAAAGTAGAAATGGCCCGAGTGCTCTCCGCCAAAAATTGCGCCAGTCTCGGCCATAAGTTTCTTGATGTATGAGTGACCCACTCGTGAGCGAACTGCCTTGCCGCCATTTTCTTCAATAACTTCCTTTACGGCACGAGAGGAAATCAAGTTATAGATGATTGTGCTCTTGGGACGCTTTGCTAGTTCACGCGCTGCAATGAGCGCAGTAAGTGCTGATGGATCGACACAGTTTCCTAACTCATCAACGAGGAAGCAGCGATCGGCATCACCATCAAAGGCCAGGCCTAAATCTGCGCCGTGCTTCTTGACAGCCCTCTGTAGATCTTTCAGATTGGCTGAATCAATTGGATTGGCTTCATGATTGGGAAAAGTGCCATCTAATTCAAAATAGAGTGGAATTACTTCAACATCGAGTTTTTCAAAAACCGCAGGAACGGTATAGCCAGCCATTCCATTACCGGCATCAATAACAATTTTAAGATGGCGCATCTGACTCAAGTCCACCAAGTTCAGCAAATACTCTGCATATTCATGAAGAAGGTTCCGTTGGTGTTCCTTTCCAACTGGACGTTGCGTGAGTGGCATGCCATTGGCCACCATTTGCTCGATCGCAAGTAAGCCCGACTCTTTACCCACTGGGCGAGCGCCACTAAGGCAGAGTTTGATGCCGTTGTATTCGGCTGGATTATGGCTTGCAGTAAACATTGCCCCCGGGCAGTTAAGTTTGCCCGCAGCAAAATAGAGTAAATCAGTTGATGCTAAACCGATCCGAATAACATCCATTCCATTTGAAATCACACCCGCAGCAAATGCTTCAGCGAGCAGCGGAGATGATGGGCGCATATCTTCCCCAATGACAACAGTTGCTGGTTCGCGCTCTTGTTCAAGGAAACGGGCAAAGGCCATTCCGGTTTGGAATGCAAAATCTGGGGTTAGTTCAGAATTAACTAAGCCGCGGATGTCGTAGGCCTTAAAGATCGATGCCATAGATCACCAACTTACTCGCTTTTCTCTGGCTAGAGAAAATTCAACTACTAGAAGGGACAGCCCTTAAATGGCCGCGCCGTCCTGATGCCGGTACAGAGTGCGAAGTCACGCTCGGCGCATTCTCTGTGACAACAGCGCTCTCGCGTACTGCATCTGCGATTGCTTTCAAATCGGATTCTGATGGTTCGGCAGATTGTGGATCGAAATCTTGGCGAATAACGCTCCAACCATTTGGAACTGTTAATCGATCGGTATGCAATTCACAGAGGTCATAAGAATGTGGTTCAGCAAATGTGGCAAGTGGGCCAAGGATCGCAACCGAATCCGCATACACATAAGAAAGAGTTGCACTTGCTTTGCGACGACAACTGGTTCGAGAACAGATGCGTCCTACGCGACCGGGCACTGCGCGCGTTGAACTCACTGGACTCTCCTCTTTCCTGTCGTCGATTACTACCTCTACAGGTTAGTGGGCGAAGGGGTCACTTCTAGGGATTGATGACTTGAATGTTGGAGCCGGGCAGAATTGCACGTTCTATCTGACTTCCTGCAAGCAATGGCGCAGTTGCCATGCCTTTACTTGTCGTCACCAAGAGGGCGCCATGAGTTACACCACGAACGCTAGTAACTCGCAGGGTTACCGCATCACTTGGCACGCGCCACGATGCAATATCGCTACCTGTGACTGTAGCGCCAGTAACTTTTCCATTGGCAAGGCGAATTGAAAGAGCTACTGCAATTTCGCTACCTGTAAAAACTAAAGTCAATGGCGCACCTGTAATGGCAATTGCAAGGGGTACAAGGCGCGGAGCTGCAGTAGTCCAAACAAAGTCACTTGATCCCCGAACTTTCACGGAGGTATCTACGGCGGCAACAATCGGTTGATCAGAACGAATCCGAAGGGCAAATGCTCCCGCGGCCAATGTGGGATTGAGTTGATACTCGCTCACCTGTCCGTGGCGAATTAATTCACCATCTATTCCAGCTGGTGCAAAATTGCCATCTTTCGAGATCAAGTCCACGCGGATGTTTGCATCAGCATTGCCAGGTGAGAGAATGCGGAGAGTATGCGCACTGCTCTTTAACTTATCTACCTGATGTGGAATTCCCACAATCATGACATCTGTACCTGGTGCTGACAGTGGATTCACAATGTCACCACCGAGAGTGCGAAGGCCACGGCCACGGACATCCACCATAAATGCATTGATTCGTCCCGCCTTAGTTGCTACGTGGATGACCAATTTTTTAGCTCCAGGTGCGAGTGCATCGATCGCAAAACTTCGCACCGAATTGCTAGAGATCACTTCACTGATGGCAAGTTGTGGACCTATTTCACTCCAGATCTCAATTTCAACCGAACCTGAACTTAAGCCACTATTTACGACAAATAATTTGCTTCGACTAGATATGTCAGCACTTCCTCCAACAAACCAGGCATCACTCTGTGGCGCAGTACAGATCGCTGCTCCTCCCCAACCAGAGCCGCCACTTTGGGTAGTCAATGGTGAAACACCCATCGCATCAAAGAGCGTTCCATCGCTACCAATTCCTAGTTGTAGCGATTTTGTTGCACGCATTGCAACTTTTCCTGGTGTAACAACACGGTATTTTGTCTTGCTAGTAGGTACGGAAATCTGATTGCGACCATCACTCACTGCTGGTGGGCAGATTACATTGGGGAAACTCTGGCTATACCCACGAGATTGCGCACGATCTAAGGCTAAATTCGACATGGTAAGAACTAAGGCAATTGCAGCAACTATTGCGATTGGAGTACGAAACTTCACGAGAGCTCCGCATCTGCAATATCACGCTTGCGTCGTCCCGATGGTAGAGAGATCAGTAGAACTGAGGCGAAAAATATAAACTCGAGAGAGAGCCATGCACGTCTTGTCGCGCCATTATGGAAGAGGATAAAACTGCTCTGCTGAGTTACATCAAACTCGGTGAGTCCAGTCAGGGCGCGATGCGATGGGAGGAGTTTTCCATCGGCCAAAATTTGCCACGAGCGATCAAAACTTTCCGCCAGATTGATAGTTCCGACGCCAGGAATAACTCCTTCTGCGCCACTATCAGTACTTGGCAGACTCTGTTTCACATCTTTTGTGCTCTTATAAGTCAGATGCTCGCTAATACCAGCAACTCGCCACACAATTCCGGCACTCGTTTGGGAGTTACGGATAAAGCCACCCAGCCCATCAATTGCCTGAACTAAATTCTTATTTGCCGGGTTTTTGATAAAGACATATTTAATTCCATGTTCGGCCAAAGTCTTGGAGCTCTCAACACCAGAACCATTCACCATATTTCTCACTGCAGCGCTGACATCGCTATCCGGCACAGGCGCGACATCGGCCTCGCCAAGTTTTAGGTCATCACTTCGCCCAATGAAGAAGGAGAGCTCTTCATGCCCGGTGCGATTGTTCAAACTCAGCACGAGAGTTTTAATTGCTGGTTGGACTTTGAGAAATGGTGGCAGAATTTCATTGGAAGTCACCCGCGCTGGCGAATTAGCGCCAAGGGTAACTGCCCAGAATGAAATACCCACGGTGGAAGTAACGCTAGTAATTACAAGTAGTCCGGCAAGGATGTGTCGGTAATTGAATGAAGATTTTGCTAATCGAATCCGAACTCCATCGAGAATAATTGCTGTTGCAAAAATTGCAGCCAGGGTTGCGCAGGCGATAAATGTTCCTACCCAGAGTTCGACAGAGCGCGAGTTTCCACGAGCTGGAAATGCAACGCCAGATAGGAGAATCGAAAGTGCAAGAAATCCGGCACCGACCATTGCCGCATACTTCGCGCGCGAGGCGGAAAAGAGCGCTGCAATTAATACAACTGGCAGAGGTGTAATAAACCACCACGGTAGTGCGCCAACTCCACCTGGATTAAGGGAAAGTGCCAAGTTGGGCCCGCCACCTGCAATCGCAAGACCAGGCTCCAACAGGAAACGAGATGGGTGAAGTAAGGCATCAGTTGACCACGGCAGTGTCATGAGAAATGGTGCAAGAACGAGGAAACCACGTCGTACGACTCTCTGATCAAATAGCGCGCGTTCTGCACCATCTTTAAAGCGTCGATAATCGAAAACCACCCCGGCAACTTGGTAAAAGAAAAAGGAAATAAATGCCGGTAGCGAGAAGGAGATTATGAATGTCAGCAAAAGTGAAATTCCTGCAATTCGCCGCCATGTGAAATTCTCGATTTCACCCATGCGCGGCAAGAAGCGGACTATTTGTGGTGCAAGCGCCAAGACAACAATTGTTCCTAGCCGTCCAGCATTTATCGCCGCAATTGCAACTGGGGAAATCGCATAACCAAGGCTGGCAGCAAGCACGAGATTACGGTTCTTGACAGAGTGGCGCAGCAAATTATGCATCGAAGCCATAAATGCAATCGGTGCAAGCCAGAGAATGAGTGTGATGAGTAGCCAAACTTTTCCAAATGTGAGCGCGCTAATTAGGCCGAGAATAAAGAGCCAGGGTGGCGAAGCGATTGTGCTTCCCATTCCCACTTGGTGCCACGATTCAAAATAGGCGCGAAGCAGTGCAGTGGCGCCACTATGTGGTTGCGCTAGCGCCCCGCCCACAACAGTTCCAAAGCGATTGCGCGCCCAAAGTGTTGTCACTAAGAATAGAAATCCATAAGTGAGGATATCCGGACGGCGCAAGAGATTTCGCCACGGCAGCTTCTCACCCGGCATTAATAAATCTTCATCTTCATTGATTTCATCTAAGGCGCTAGTGGTCTGCTCTGGTGTCGGTAGCAATCGCTCGCGCAGGTGCGCACTAGCGCGAGAAAAAGTTAATCTGATTTGGGAGGTACGAGGCGGGATAAAGGGTGCGATAACGCGCGATGGAAGTAAGCGCTCTTTGCGGCGATTCCGCCTGGCTTTACCAAGTTGCTGAGGTTTAACGATAATGAGGGCAACAGCCAATATTTCATCGGCAGCATAACCTGGCAATTTTGCAACGAGATAACCAACTGCTCGGCCAACTGCACTGGTCAGTAATTGCAGCGCGAGCCATGGCAACATCCACCACGATGAGTTAACGAGCAATACATATGCAGCGCTCTGTCGATCAAGAAGGAGTGGGCGATGTAGGAAACCTTCGGCGACATCGATACTTCGACGCTCTGAGGCCGAGGCTTGCGCGTGCAAAAGTACTGCATCTGAAACCGCGATAACGCTATGGCCAGCCATTCTCGCCCGCCAACCAAGATCAACATCATCACGAAAAAGTGGCAAGCGCGGATCAAATCCACCTAACTCTTCAAAAACATCGCGACGAATAAACATTCCTGCTGTGCTTACTGCAAGAACTTCTCGGATTCCATCGTGCTGACCTTGATCATATTCGCGAATTTCCAAGCCAGTCCAGCGCGCGCCATTTCCTGCAATACTCACTCCACTTTCAAGAAGATAATTCTGGTTATACCAACCACGAATTTTTGGACCAGCAATTGCAACTGTTGGTCGGGTGCTCACTGCGGCGATCAGAGCTTGAAGTGCACCAGATTCTGGCGCGCAATCATCATGTAGTAGCCATAGCCACTCTGTTGCGCCTTCTTCAACTTCGCCTAAATCTTCAATTGCGGCTGAAATAGCAGCGCCGAATCCGATAGTTCGAGCAACTTCTTTGACTGGAATTTTTGCATTCTTCAACAACTCCACTGATGAATCTGTGGATCCGGTATCAATAGCAATGACATAATCGACGGCACGCGATTGCGATCCAATACTTGCAACAGATTTTGGAAGATAAGTTGCGCCATCGTGAGTAACAAGAATTGCCGTTACAAATATGTTGTCAACTATTTCTTCTGCCACATCACACCATCACAGAAATCATTGATGCACCTGCACATTCAACTTGCGCGAATTGCACAAGTGAAGAAATGAAATGAGTATTAGGCCGAACGACGCTTGAGGCGACGACGCTCACGCTCTGAGAGACCGCCCCAGATACCGAAGCGCTCGTCATGCGCCAAGGCATATTCAAGGCATTCGGAGCGAACATCACAGGACATGCATACCCGCTTTGCTTCACGAGTAGAACCGCCCTTCTCAGGGAAGAAAGCTTCTGGATCGGTCTGGGCGCAGAGGGCGCGCTCCTGCCAAGAAAGTTCAATTGTTTGGCCATCGGGGAGTTGGACGCTAGGTCCATGATCGCGTATGTCAGACATTGCTGTGACTCCTATTCGTCGCACCTGTCAGTGCGCGCTTAGGTGAATTACACGCGTGTAATCCGATTAAGTCAAGTCCAAGAGGTGGATCTGAAGCACCTAATTAGCCTTTAGGCGGAGAAAATTAAGGGAATTTCACCCTTTTTGTCGATAAATACCCGAAAATATTCGCGATTCTCTTCAATTCTTGTTTCTGCAGCAATAAAGCATTGATCGATAGTTGTTCCGGCTCCGATTGAAACGCCATCACAAATAATGGATGCACTAATCCGAGCCCCCGCGGCAACCCGTACTCGCTTTCCTAGCGCTGTGCCATCGATCAATTGCGCACCTGCATCAATCTCACAATCGCCAAGTGCAATTGCCTCCGTTGTGCGCGCCGATGTGGGCACTCCATCGAGTGCTGAGCTATTTGCTACACCTGTAACGATGTCACGCGAGCCTTTAATGAGCGCCTCGGGTGTTCCTACATCGAGCCAGTAGGAGTTATCTAAAAATCCATAAATCTTTACGCCATCGCGCAATAGCCCTGGAAAAGTCTCTCGCTCCACACTGATTACTCGGTTCTGCGCAATGGTTTTAATGGTTGATGCAGAGAATACATAACAGCCAGCATTGATCACATGAGAAATTGGATTTTCCATTTTCTCTAAGAAATCCAGTACTCGCCCATCGCTATCGATCGGCACGCAACCAAATTTTCTCGCATCAGCAACTTCTACCAAGTGGAGGGTAACTCCTGCACCTTTTGCCTCGTGAAATTCAAGCTGCTTCGCTAAATTATGGGAAGAAATAACATCGCCATTGAAGATCACAATCTTTTCATTCTCGCCAACGGAGGCAAATGAATCAAAAGCATTTCTAATTGCACCGCCAGTACCCATCGGTTCTTTCTCGATGGCGTAGCTCAACTTCATCCCCCAGTGCGATCCATCGCCAAAGTACGGCGTGAAGACCTCCGAGAGATAAGCGGTGGCAAGTACCAATTCAGTAATACCTGCATTGCGGGCGGCAATAATTTGATGCTCCGTCACTGGCAATCCAGCAAGAGGCAACATCGGTTTGGGAACAGTATTAGTTAAAGGCTTGAGACGAGTTCCAAATCCACCAACGAGCAAAATCGCCTTTGTCACTACTTCAGCCGTTCTACTGCATCAGCAATCTTGGCATCGGTCGCAGTCAGCGCAACGCGGATGTGTCTGCTTCCCAATTCGCCATAAAAGGAGCCTGGCGTGGCGATAATTCCACGATCTGCCAGCCAACTGACTGACTCCCAATCCGATTCATTGCGAGTACACCAAATATAAAGTCCGGCACCTGAATCAGAAATTTCAAAGCCACATGCTGCAAGCGCTGGCGCTAGCGCATCACGTCGCGCGTTGTAGCGAGCTGCTTGCTCGACGACGTGCACTGAATCTGCCAGAGCAGTAACCATCGCTTTCTGCACCGGAAGTGGAACGAGCATTCCAGCATGTTTGCGAATCTCTCGAATTCGAGAGATTAGCGCGGCATCGCCAACGATAAATGCAGCGCGGTAGCCGGCAATTGAGGAGCGCTTAGAGAGTGAGTGCACTGCAATCAGATTCTTATTATCTCCGGCCGCAACTTTAAGGAGCGAGATAGGTTGCTGCGAATATCCAAATTCTAAGTAGCACTCATCACTTGCCACAATCGATCCAGTGCTTCCCGACCACTGAAGAACTTTCGCTAGTTCGCTCTCAGAATGCACTCGCCCAGTGGGATTTGATGGCGAATTAAGCCACGCTAAATCTGCCTTGGGCCATGTCGCTGGATCAATCGCTACTGCGCTGTGAGATGCACCAGCGATGATCGCTCCAACTTTGTAAGTGGGATAGGCAATTTCGGGATAAATAACGCTCTTGCTCTCGAGAAGTGTAGGAAGCCATGCAACTAATTCTTTAGAACCAATAACTGGCAGTACATCGAACTCACCGCTGGCGCCAAGTCTGGTGCGAGCCCATTGCGCGATTGCTTCGCGAAGTTCTGGAGTTCCTGCAGTGAGTGGATAGCCCGGTGCATTTGCACTCTCGGCTAATACTTTCTGAATGAATTGTGGAGTGGGATCAACTGGAGTTCCTTGCGACAAATCGATTGCACCAGATTTATGTGCGCGAGCGCGCTCGGCATAAGGGGCCAGAAGGTCCCATGGGAAATCTGGCAGTTTCAGGATGAACTACTTCGCTTGAGGTGGCAGCGCAGTCACAATTGCATGATCAGTTGCAGTCGCACCGACTTTGCTTGCACCACCTGGAGAGCCAATTTCAATAAAGAATTCGGTATTTGCCTTGCCAAATTCTTTCCATACTCCAGGAACATCATCTTCGTAATAAATAGCTTCAACTGGGCAGACTGGTTCGCAGGCACCACAATCCACGCACTCATCGGGTTGGATGTAGAGCATGCGCGCACCTTCATAAATGCAATCAACGGGGCACTCTTCGATGCAGGACTTATCTTTCACATCGACACAGGGCTGGGCGATTACATAGGTCATTGGTGGGCCTTTCTACTCAC
>Ga0209297_1000427_pt1 | contig 27321 bp, 38 predicted proteins | sample S_130805_MF_Meta_FD_187322 | JGI IMG/M metagenome (GOLD analysis project Ga0209297, IMG submission 187322) | Freshwater microbial communities from Lake Simoncouche, Canada to study carbon cycling - S_130805_MF_MetaG (SPAdes) (version 2) | ecosystem: Environmental > Aquatic > Freshwater > Lake ...
TTTTTGTTAACACCCGCGCAAAAATAAATGTACTAAATTTTAGACTATATTTGTAAATATGAAAGGAAGGCCACGAATACCAACCGAAATTAAGATTTTAAAGGGAACCGTCGAGCGCAGCAGGGAATTGCTAGCTCCGATGGTTGTAGAATTAAGCGAAGGCGTGCCACAACCTCCAGCGCACTTAAACGCTTTGGGCTTTGAGTATTGGGATATCACTTGCAAGGAGTTAAAAAACAATCATTTGTTAACAGGCGTTGATCTTGGATTAGTTGCCGGGTACTGCAACGAGTTAGGACTTTATAAAAAAGCCTGCGGAATAACCGAGCAAGAGGGCGAAGTTGTGTTAAATCGTTTCGGTGATAAAGTTATTAGCCCCTGGTACGATGTTAGAAGCCGGGCACTTAAGCAAGCTACACAAATGGGGCAACTATTTGGAGTTACGCCAAGCGCACGCGGCAAGATTGAAACAGGCAAGAGCGCACCAGTATCTAAATTGGAACTTTTACAAAAATCAAAAATAGCATGAAAAAGAAAATCGAAACAACCGAGCTAGTCGAATTGACGGAAGGCGTAACCTTTAGGGTTGAGCCAAGCGGCTTGCATTTTATCGTTAGCCGTAATCAAGGCAGCGGCTTTAAGCCTTGTGGAAAGGACGGGCTTTGGAGTTCCACGCCGCACCTTTACAGAAACCAATATCTCGCACAATTAGCTTTAGATTTTTTCTTTGCGAATAGCTGAGCAATATATTGACGACGTAGTAAGCGGGCGCGTAATTGTGTGCGAACACGTGAGCAACGCTGTGAATAGGTATTTAACAGACCGCGCAAGCGGTTGGGGTTTTTCCGAGAACTACGCGCAGCACGCTATCGACTTTATAGAACAGCTCGAGCACAGCACGGGCGACTATGCGGGCAAGCCGTTTAAGTTAGAAGGGTGGCAGGCATTTATAATTTGGAATCTGTTTGGCTTTTTAAACCCAGACGGCTCGCGAAGATTTACGCGGGCTTATGTAGAAGTACCTCGAAAAAATGGTAAATCTACTTTTAGCTCGGCGGTTATGCTTTACGGCTTAATGGCTGACGGGGAGAGCGCAGCGCAAGTTTATAGCGCAGCTACAAAATTAGACCAAGCCATGATGGTATTTGCAGAAAGCGTAAGGGTTTGCCAAAATGCAAGCTGGCTATCTGAGGCGCTGACAGTTAACAACTCTGTAAACAATAGGCGGATACTTTACGGGCAAAGTATCTATAAGCCCCTCGAGTGGAACCCTAGCAAACAGGACGGACTAAATACGCACTTTGCAGTAATTGACGAATACCACGCGCACCCTAACGACGAACTTTATAACGTACTCCGCAACTCAATGGGGGCTAGACGCCAACCGTTGTTATTTACAATTACCACGGCGGGCTTTAATCGTGAGTCGCCGTGTTATAAACATCGCAATTACTGTACTTCGGTTTTATCTGGGGCTATTGTAGACGATGCTTTGTTTTCGGTTATTTATACTTTGGATGAGGGCGACGACTGGACCGACTCGGCGAACTGGGCCAAGGCTAACCCTAACTGGGGGGTTTCGGTTTATCCGCGTCAGTTAGAGCAGGCGCTAACCGAGGCTAAGGAATTTGTACACAAAGAAGTTGAATTTAAAACTAAGTTGTTAAATGTGTGGACCGACACGGCTTTAACTTGGATTAATGACGGCACTTGGATGGAATGCGCCGAGTTGCAAAAACTAGACGGGATTTGTTACGGAGGTTTGGATTTGGCGAGCACTGGAGACTTTTGCGCGTTTACTTTATACTTTCCCGAATACTCGGCTATTCGTACTTGGTATTTTTTACCAAGCGAGGCAGCCTATAAAAGAAAGGACGCAGCAGGGGCTTCTATTAGGCAATGGATTGCAGACGGCCAGATAATTGCAACCGAGGGCAACGTAACGGATTATAATTTTATTAAGGCTCAGATAGTAGAACTTGCGCAGGAGTTTGAAATTAAAGACATAGCTTACGACCGCTTTAACGCTTCGCAGCTTGTAATTGATTTACAAAATGAGGGCTTGCAAATGTATCCCTTTGGACAGGGCTTCATATCAATGAGCAGCCCGACTAAGGAACTGGAGCGACTAGTAAAGGACGGCAGGCTTAAACACGATGGCAACCCCGTTACCCGTTGGATGATGGGCAATGTATTGCTAACAAGCGACCCAGCGGGAAATATTAAGATTAACAAAGCAAGGAGCGGGGATAAGGTCGACGGGCCTGTATCTATTGTAATGGCATTGGGCACGGCTATGCAAGACGCTGCCAAAGAAAAAAATTCAGACTTTTGGTTTATATCGCTATGAGATTTGTTGACGACTTTATGAATAAGTATTATTTTAACCTCCCTAAGTTTCGCACTTATGAGGACGCCTACAACGCAACCGAGGCCGAGTATCTGGAAAGGTACGGAGTAACTCGTTATAAAAACTACGACGTATTTCGCTCGGCCCTCAGCAGGTGGCTAGCCCAAGGTCGGAATAAATAAGATTTGTTAACATGGCAAAATTAAAGCAGTTGTAATTTGCACCGATGAATTTAAGATTTTGGGAACGGAAAACAGAAAAAAGGTCAATGCTATCGCAACCTGCGGACTGGTTTGTTAATACCTTAAACAATGTATTTGGCTACCAAACTAAAAGCGGGCAAGCTGTAAATAATACAACGGCTTTAGGCATTGCATCCGTGCACGCTTGCGTTAGAGTTATTGCGGACGGGATAGCAGGCCTAGGCTTAAAGTTGTATAAAGACGATGGGCAGAACAGAGACCAAATTATAATCCACTACGCCACAGCTTTAACTAATGAGCCCAACGCTTACCAAACTAAATATGATTTTACTAAGTACATGACTAGCCACCTAGCACTAACTGGCAACGCATACGCTTTTATTAATCGCGACGTTAGGAATATCGGCATAGAGTTGCACCCAATCGCGCCGCAGTACGTTACTCCTGTTATGCAGGACGGCCTTTTGTTTTACAAGACTACACTGGCAGGCTACCCTCCAATGATACCCGCTACTGAAATGCTACACTTTAAAGGAATGTGTGGCGATAATCCGCTAATAGGTTTAAGCCCAGTAGTATTGCACGCGGAAACTTTAGGTATTGACTTGGCAGCAATAAGCCAGAGTGCAGGAGTTTATAAAAATGGGGTATTGAAATTTTTGTTAACTTCAGACTCACAAATTAAAATAGACCAAGCTGGGCCTTTGAAAAAATCCCTCGACGATGTTATAGACGGAGCCAGCCGTAGCGCTGTTATGCCCAATGGCATTAAGATGGAAAAATTAAGCCTTAGCCCTGAAGAGGCGCAGTATTTGGAAACCCGTAAATTTTCCAGCGAGGAAATTGCGCGGATTTTTGGAGTGCCCGCTTCAATGATTGGAGCTAGCGCAGGGATAAAGTCCAGCGTTGAACAGGAGTACCAAGATTTTTACGCGCGTACTTTAATGAGCTACGCAATTAACATCGAGCAGGAATTAGCCCGCAAGTTGTTAACGGAAAATGACAAGCTAACTTATTACTTTAAATTTAATTTTAACTCACTATTGAGAGCCTCCGCTAACGAGCGAGCAGACTATTATAATAAAGGCATCCGCGGCGGCTGGCTTTCTAGAAACGAGGCAAGACTTTACGAGGACGTAAACGGTTTTAACGGTGGCGACGAATATTTAATCGAAGCCAACTTAATGCCTAGCAGTCAGATTAACGAGTATATGGATGCGAAGATTGCAAACCTTATGGCTACGGCAGATAAAAATAATAACCCCGACGGCGTAAATAATCAAACAATAAATTAAAATGAAACAAGAGAAGCGGACCTACACAGGCACAGTTAACTTTAGAGCAGCAGGCGAAGGCATGCCGACAGAGGTAGGCGGAATTGCTGCCGTTGTAAATTCAGTTACAGACCTTGGGTACTTTGAGGAGGTTATAATGGCTGGAGCGTTTGACAACGCTTTAGCGAAAGAGTACGATATTCGTTGTTTATTTAACCATGAAGCCGACCTAATTTTAGGCCGTACAAAAGCAGACACTTGTAAAGTATTTGTAAATGGAGACGGAAATTTAGAATATACTTGGATGCCAGACTATGAGAACCCTACGCACATGTCAGTAGTGCGCAGCATTATGCGCGGAGACATTACGCAGAGCTCATTTGCTTTTACAATCAAAGAGCAAACTTGGACAGAGTCGGCAAAATATGGCACAATGGGCAAGCGTTCAATTACAATGATTGACAGTCTTTATGATGTTAGCCCCGTTACTTATCCTGCTTATGAAGATACAGAGGCAGACGCTCGTAGCATTGCAGCAATAAGAGACCAAGAGCTAGAAATTGAAGCCGCAAAACAAAGCCAAGTCAGCGCGGATATTTTAAAACTTGCTTTAGCCAGATACACAAACTATTAAAAAAACAAAAATCATGAATAAAATTAAAGCCCTAAAAGAAGAGCGTGGACGTTTGCTCGGCGAATTGTCTACCTTGCAGTCAACTATCGAGCGCGAAGCGCGTTCTATGGCTGACACTGAAACCAACCGCTTAAGCGAAATCGAAGCCCGTTTAGGCGCGATTAAGTCAGAGGTTGAAACCCTAGAGAAATTGCAAAACCTTGCAGCTCAAGCCGCAGGCCACAGCGCAAGCCGTAGCGAGGAAAAAGAAAAGTCAGAAATGGCTAAAGAGTACAGCTTTAAGCGCGCAATGGAAATGGCTATTACTGGTCGCCGTGAAGGTGTCGAGGGCGAATTTTCTGCAATCGGTGGCGCGGAGTTCCAGCGTTCAGGCGTTAGCGTTTCTGCTCACTCTATCAAAATCCCATCTGAAGTATTTAAGCGCGATATGACTGCAACAGGCGGTTCTTCAGGTTCTGAAGGTGGCGTAAATATCCAAACTTCAGTAGGTTCTATTATCGACATTTTGCTACCTAAAACTGTTTTAGCAGGTTTGGGCGTTCAGCGTTTGAGCGGGTTGGTTGGAAACTTGGATTTACCAACTGCTAGCACTTTGCCTTCAGCAGGTTGGAATACTGAAAACGGTTCTGCTACTGAGAAGAGCCCAGCATTTAGCAAAATCACTTTGAGCCCTAAGCGTTTGGCTGCCTATATTCAGGTATCTAACCAGCTTATGCTACAATCTAGCAACTCTATTGACGGGTACGTACGTAATTGGTTGCTTAATGCTATGGCCCAATCTTTGGAAACTGCTGCTATTAAAGGCGGTGGTTCTAACGAGCCTACTGGTATTATCGCAAACGCTAACGTTAACGTAACTTTTGCAGGTGGTGCAGCTTCAAACGGAACTAACGCTAACGGTGCAGCTCCAATTTGGGCCGACGTTGTTAACTTGATGAAAGCAGTTGAAAACGCTAACGGTAACGGGGTTGCTTACTTGACTAACCCAACTGTAAAAGCTAAATTGCAAACTACTAGCCGCCAATCTTCAGGCGTTGAAGGTAACTTCATTTGGCCTGCGGGTGGTACAGATTTGAACGGTTACAATGTTCAAACAACTACCTTAGTTCCTAGCAACTTGTCTAAAGGTAACGCTACTACTTTGTCAGCTTTGATTTTTGGAGACTTCTCTAAAATGGCTGTGGCAAACTGGGGCGGAATGGAGTTGACAGTTGACCCTTATTCTGGTGCAACTGCTGGCTTGACTAACGTAGTGCTTAACGCTTATTTGGATACTGCCCTTTTGAATCCTGCGGCCTTCGCAGTTTGTAAAGACATCGTAGCCTAATAGCTTGCCCGCTCGGGGGCGTTAAATTCCGAGTGCTGTGGGGGGTCTTGACTGTACCCCCCTCGGGCCAAATGTTAGTAAAATTTTTGATTAATCCAACAGGGCACTTTAACCTTAGTTATAACTTGGGCGAAGTGGTAGAGATTGAAACAAAGCAAGCCGAGTTATTACTTGAGGCTGGGGCTGTTGAAATTGTAGCTACACCTAAGCCGAGTAAAAAGAAACCGACTAACCCAGAGACCGAACTAGACGCAGAATAATGTTTAAAAGTAGAAGATACACAGCCTTTGCAAATGTCGCCACAGACTACTTGAGTTTAGCCGATGCTAAGCAGCATTTGCGCGTTACTGCCTCAGATGATGACAGTTATATTACGGGGCTTATTTCTATGGCCGTAGATACTTGCAGCAATTACTTGGGCTACTCAATTAAGAAGGGAACGGCAAAATATGGCTTTGATGGCTTTACGGGCTCGCCTGCGCTAATCAATCCCGTTAATGGGCTCAATATACCTTCAGGCAATTATCTACGCGTAAATAGCCGCGTGTTGGCTGTGAACTCTGTAAGTTATGTAAACAGTAGCCAAGCGGTAACGGCATTTGCTGGCAGCGATTGGATAGTAGCGCCTGACCCAATGGGCAACTATACGCGAAATATCTTTATTAATACCGCGCCAACTTCAATTACTGACGATACGATAAAGTATATTATTGAAGTATCTGAGGGATTTAATCCAGTTGGAACTAGCGCAGTAGACCCAGATACTATTTTCCCAATGGCAATTAAACACGCGTCTTTGTTATTAGTGGGCCAGTATTACGATAATAGGAATGCCGTAACGATTGGAGCGAATAACTCACCGATGGCGTTAGGCTTTGAGTACCTTTTAGACCCTTACAAAATACAAATTATACTATAATGCAAGCGGGCGCAATGGATGTACTAGTTAGTTTGCAGAGTTACTCTGAAACTATAGACACGAATACAGGCGAAAAATTGCAGACGTGGACCGAATACACAAAGGCTTGGGCCCAGCGCGTAGAGCAGGAAAACGGAACCGAGCAAGTTAATGCGGACCGCAGAGAACATAAGCAAATAGTTTATTATACCGTGCGCTATAACTCGGCAATTAATGTTAAGCATAGAGTTGTAGAAGCGGGTAGTAATCATAACATTGTTAACATTGCAAACGTAGCAAGGAATTTATATTTGAAGTTGGAAACGGAACTAACAGAGTGAGCAATAAAGTTGAAAATATCGCGGAGGTTATTAACTCATTAAAAGCGATGGGCGTCGAAATAGATAGCCCAGATTTACAGCGTATGCTCAAAGCTCAAGCGTTACCAATAATCAATAGTGCAAAAAACTTAGCGCCTAAAGATAGCGGAGACCTTGCAAAGTCGATAGGCTTTATTACTGGGAAGGATAAGGATAACAAGACTAAAGTATTAATAGGGTTGCGCAAGGAATATTATAATAACTATCTAGGCGTCATGTTTGAATACGGGACTGTTTCGCGTATCCAACAAAGCACAGGACGTTATACTGGCATCATTGAAGCGCGCCCTTTTATGCGCCCTGCATTGGACCAAAACGCGGGCAAGGTAACGGACGGGATTATTAACGGAGTAGATAAAATACTTTCTAAATTAGCAAAAAAAAATAACTTAATATACAAATAAGATGGCAACTACTGGACCAGTTAACGGCACGCTTATAAGCATCTTTAAAGATGTAAGCGGCTCACTTAAAAAAATCGCTAACGCGACTTCTCACAGCTTCGACGTGTCTAAGGATATGATTGACGTTACTTCAAAAGACAGCGCAGGCGCAAAGGAATTTATTGCTGGCGAGTATGGCTACACGCTAAACGTGGAGGCAATTTTTGAAGATGACGCTAGCGTTGGAGCAACTCAGCAATCTTTTAAAGATTTAGCTACTGATTTATTGGCAGGCACTTTGTTGACTATTGTAATTTCTACAAACGTAACAGGCGACGAAAAATATACTGGTACTGCTTTCTTTACTAGCTTAAGTTTGAGCGCACCAAACAACGACAAAGCAACTTGGACAGGAACCTTGCAGGGCTCTGGAGCTTTGACTATTGGTACAGTATCTTAATAGTATTATATTTGTGCCATGAGCACTACAATTAAACTAGGGGGTGCTGAGCATCCCCTTTTATTTAACATGAATAGCCTTCGTAATATTATGGAGGTTGCAGGTATGGAAACTTTTGCAGATTTAAACCTACAAAAGGACTTAGCAAAGTCTATGGATTTTGCACTAAGCTGCGCGTTTTATGGAATTTTAGAAGGCTACGAGGCCCAAGATAAAAAGACGCCCTACCCAACAGTTCAAAAATTAGGAGCGTCTATTAAAAAGTTCCAAGATATTAGTCCAGCGTTGGAAGGCTTCACCGCTGCAATTACGGAATTTTTTGCACCTGCTGAAGAGACAGAGGGGGAGTAAATGCCAAGGGCGACAGCGCCCCGCTAACTTGGCGCAAGATTGAGCGCATAGCTTACGGCGAAATGATGCTAAGCGAAAGGGAGTTTTTACTTTCTACGCCTCGCTTTTGGCGTTTGAAATTGGAAGGGATGCGCGAGGCTCAGCAGCAACAGTATAGAAACCATTGGGAAATAACCCGCTGGGCAGTTGCTACGGGCATGGCCCCACACTTAAAGAAACCCATAGAGCCCAAACGGCTGTTAACATTTCCTTGGGAGGAGTCCGATTACCTATCAATACACGACGCTTTAAAACTATATTCGCATGTCTTTGATAAGTTAACCCCAGACGCCAAAGCATGAGCGCAAATAAAATAGTTTACAATATCCTAAGTAACAACGCTGCGCTCACTGCGCTAATATCTACGCGATTAAACCCCGTTAGAATACCACAGGAAAGCAGTTTTCCAGCTGTGAGTTACCAGTTAGTTAGCGAAATTCCTAACCCTACAAAGTCAGGGCATAGCCGCACAGAGTTTGCACGCGTTCAAGTCAATGCTTACGGGGTTACTTTAGCAAGCGCGGAGTCGGTGGCTTCTGCTATTCGCACGGCGTTTGAGGCAGTAAATTTGCCCAATACTTTTAACGGGATTAAATGCCAAACGATAGAGTTTGACGGGGAGCTACAAACCGCCGACGATACGGCAGGCTTTGCGGGGTTGTACCAAATTTCTCAGGACTATATAATTAATTTTACCCGTGGCTAAAAGTTTAAATATTGTAATCGGTGCAGACATTGAGAAACTGCGCGAAGGCTTTAATAAGGCTATTCAAGTAGTTCAATCTTCAGGCAAACGCATGAGCGACGACGTGGCTAAGTCCGCTAAGTCGATGGAAGAGCGTTTGGCGTCTATTGCTACGCGTAATCCTACAATGGGAAGCGTAAGGCAGTTAACCCAATTAGCAATGGAAGCGCGGGCTTTAGGTCCAGAGTTTGCCCAAGTTGCTAACGAAATAATTAAACAGGCGGGCCGCATGAAGGATGCGATAGCAGACACGCGGGGGGAGGTTGCTTATTTTGCGAGCGATACGCGTAGACTGGATGCGGTTTTAAGTGGTATACAAGGAATGGCTGGAGCTTTCTCTGCGGTGCAGGGGGCTATGGCTTTGGCAGGAGTTGAAAATAAAGACTTACAGGCCACCATGGTTAAGTTACAGGGAGCCATGGCCTTAGTGAGTGGATTGCAAGCCGTACAAAATACCTTACAACAAGAGAGCGCAGCGGTGCAGGGATTCCTTGCATTGCGCACTAGTGTATTAACCGCCGCACAAACTGCTTACGCTACGGCCTCAGCTGGAGCGATTGGAACGCAGAGGGCTTTAAATATAGCAATGGCTGCCGCGCCTTACGCTTTGGCTATTGCTGCGATTAGTGCTATTGTAGTTTCGATTGCGTCCTATGCCGATAAAATAAAAAAAGTTAGTGCAGAGCAAAAATTATTTAATGAAATAAATTCAGAAACTCAAAAGAATTTTGAAGAGGAAGTAAAAAGCGTTAGCGGTTTGTTGGCAGTAGTTAACAACCATAACGCTAGTATGAAGGAGCGCAGAAACGCCCTAGAAGAAATACAAAAAATTTATCCCGATTTCCTTGCAAATCAAAGTCTAGATAAAGTTAGCAGCGAGCAATTAAAAACTGCAACCTCTAATTTAACGGCTGAAATTTACAAACAGGCCAAAGCAAAAGCAGCATTTACAAAGTTGCAAGAGCTTAGCGCAAAAATGATTGATTACGAATTAGGAAAGCAGCAGGCTCAACTCTCAACGCAGGCGGAAATAAATAGATTATACGCAAGCGGAGCAACGGCTTCACAGGTGCAGGGCTTTATTGAAAGCCAGCAAAATCTAGGAATTGCAGCAGCACAAAACGCGGTTAAAATTCAAAGCCAAATCGACGCGATTATTAACATGAGTAACGCGCAGGGCTTAAGCATTACACCAATTACCAAAACTACTACGGCAATAGAAAAACAAACCGCCGCAGTAGTAGAGGCAACGAACGCGGCTAAGGCTGCGGACGTTTCGGGCTTCAAACCTTCAGAGCAATTTGCAGCACCAAGCGCACCAACTTTAACAAAATTTCGCGGGGCTTACGCCTCGCATGACATGACTAAAGACCTGCAAAAGAATACTGGAGAGCAGGTAAAAATAATGTCAGATTACGAGCAAAAAATGGCAACCGCTACGGATGCAGTTAATAGCTCTTTTGCTTCTTTACAAATGGAGGCTGCGGATTCGTTTGCTCAATTTATTGCAGCGACTGCGGCGGGCGATAAAAACGCGGGCAAAGACTTTGGCAAAAATATGCTAGGCGCAATCGCTGGCTTTATGGACTCTTTGGGTAGGGCTATTATCGCAACGGCCATAGCGTCCAAAGCATTTAAGGAATTGATATTAAAAAATCCCGTAGCTGCTGCGGTGGCGGGTGTGGCTTTGATAGCAGGTGCAGCAATTGTACGCAACTCATTAAAAGAAGGCCCAAAGGTTACAGCTTTTGCCGATGGTGGTATAGTTAGCGGTCCAACGCTCGGACTTATGGGAGAATACCCCAACGCTAGGAGTAACCCAGAAGTTATAGCGCCGTTGGATAAATTAAAAGGCATGTTAAAGACAAATGAGAGCAGCGGCTTTGTAGCTTCTACAAGTATCCAAGGCAGGGACTTGGCAATAGTTTTGGAGCGTTATAATAAAGATAGCAAAAGGGGATAATGGCACGCAAATATTTTGGAAGTTTTAAGAGCATACAGAATATAACCCACAGGGTAGAAATTTGGGACGGACCTAACGGCACTACTCCCGAAATACTTACTGGCTTATATGCGACTCGCGTAACTGCTGCGGGTGGATACCAAGAGGCGGCAGGATGTTTGAGCACTAAGTTAAACGCTTTATCTGGGAGCACAGAGTTAACGCTTGCAGGCGAAGGTTATAATATAACACGCAAGGGCGAGGGCGATGAATTGTACACAAACTACATACGTCCTAGCCGAGTTGCTACTTATTGGGTTATGCCTAACGACACCGTCCTAAATGATTTTGAATCTATCGCCACAGTTACAGAGCAGTACTGGGCTATATTAATTTACAAGGACGGCGTTTTGGATTATGTGGGCCGAGTTCTAGCGGACCAGTTAACGCGCTTAAGAGAGGCGATGCAGGCAAAGCCAGTTGTTGAATTAACGGCAGTTGACGGCTTAGAGTTATTGAGTGGTTATAAAGTAGATTCAACGGACTTCAGCAACGGCAAAATAACAATAGCGCAAATGTTTAGGCGCGCGTTGGATTCGCTAGCATTAAAAGAGTATTGGGTAGTTAACGGAACGCAAACGGATTACTTCCGTGAGGCTTCAACAGTTTATAATACCGCAGCTTCACGCAAAGGCTTTGATTTGGAAGAGGTCGACCTAAATACTTTTGTAACTGGATACGACCAATTTAAAGACGTAAGGGTTACGGATGTAAACCAATTTATCTACGCCTCTAATAATATGCTAGATTACGCTCAGGCGTTAGAGCAGTTATGCGAAATTAAACAAGCGCGCTTGATTCACTCGCAGGGTAAATACTGGCTTGTAAGTTTTGCGGATTATATAGACACAACAATAACCTACCGAGTTTATAGTTATACGCTTCAGTTTCAAAGCACGACGGCGACCTATGCACACCGTCAATTTTTAGGCGCAACGGCTACGCGTTCACAATGGGAAGCCAAGCCAACGCTCACGCACCAAGTTGCTGCAAAGTTTGTACAAATTGACACCGAGCGCAGGCTAGGAATTGGAGTTTATAGAAGTTTTTTTTATAGTTCAGGGCTAGATTTAGCAGGAACTTTTACAGACATACTGACTGGCAGCACTCCAGATACTGCGCCTATTCGTGTAAGGTTTAATATTAAATTTACTAAGGCTTATTTAATTATCAGCGGGGGCGGTTTGCAAGCTGAGGACAAAACAGAAGTATCTATTAAAATATACTTAACCGATTCTAGTGGTAATATCAAAATCTTAGATACAAATAATTGGTATTGGATAACTCACACGGGCGGCGTGGGTACTGTTCCAGTTTATAAGGAAACAATAGACACCAGCAATCAGTCTAGTACTTGGACGACTTTTAACTTTGATAAAAATTTAACGACAGCCCCCGCAGGTTTTACAACTTTAAACGTAGCAGTTACTAACGTAGTTGGCAAATGCTTTACATTTAAAAAAGGAGGCTCTGGCTCGGGAACAACTACCTCGGTAGCTAAAAGTTTTTGGGGTGCAATTAATGTGGCATTTGCAGACGCTAGCCCGTACAATAATCCAGACTTTACTTTTGATATTACTGAGGTCTACACCCCTGCAGCTGCAAACTCTGTTAACTCGGTCCCTGTATTACTTAATCCTAAATACTATTCAAGTAATAGTAAATATGCGACGGGGGCGATACGGGTTTATAACGGCTCGGCTTATGTGCTAGGTACTTCTACTTGGCGTGGCGGTTGGGATTCTGTAACGCAGGGAACTATAACGGAAATGCTAGGCAATAGCGTGGCGGGTTTGTATAAGGATTTTATGCCAGTTATACAAGGCACTTGGGTAGATAGCGGAACTTTGACGGCAATTAAATCCCTTTACTTTGACGATTATACTTGGATATTGCAAGGCTGTCAATACTCTGCAAGAGCTGAGCAATGGGCAGGCGAATGGGTTGCAATTATACCAACCTATACAGGGCTTACTGGAAGCGGTGAAGGGCTAAGAGTTGGCACGGGATTAGGGGACCGCGTGAATTATTTGGATATGCAAGTATCTAATATTAACGACCAGCTTGGCGGCATATCCGATTCAGTTAAGCAAACCCTTTCTAACGAAGTCAGCGGAAGCCCTGCGACTGCACCGATAGTTAATACTTCTTATGAGGTTATGCTTCAATACGACGCGGCAAATACAGTAATGGAGTGGAAACTGCAAGAGCAGGGCAATTTTAAAACTTACACGGTTGGAACCTCTGCGCTGGATACAAACTTTGAGGGGCATTTGGCAGACTGTACGGCAGGCAATATTATTCTTAACCTACCTGCTGCAAATGTTTCTAAGGGCAAGCGTTACTACTTTGTAAAGTCTGGGGCTGGACATACCTTTAGGATTAACGCCTATACAGGGGAATCTATAAACGGCGCAGACCACTTACTTTTAAGTGCAAACTACAATAGCCACACGATTATTTGCGACGGAACCCAGTGGTTTATTATTGCAGCGCATCCGTAATTTGTTAACGCGTAAAACTGTCTGCTTTTGTAATTTTACCACATGGCACAGGCTAGCATTGATATAGTAGCAGGCTCTCAGGGGTTTAAGTTACACACCGCAGCGACGGTTACAGGCGTTTCTTATGACGCTTTAGTAGTTCGCGAAGACACAGTATTTACTTCTTTTACCGTACAGGTAGACTTTCAAACCGCTGCAAATGTATTAAGCGCAAGAGGTATGTCTAGCGTTACCTTCCAGCAGGGCGAGTATTTGCCAGCAGGTAAGAACGCTAAAATTACTGGCTTTGTTATTTCGTCTGGCTCTGTAATCGGATATTAAAAATGCTTTCAACTACTCCGCTAGGAATTGGCACACGAGGGGGCAGTTACAAAGGTCAAGGCTGGCCTATTGTAAAGTCGTATAAAGCTAGGGTAACTGCCGACGGCGGATACTACGAAGCCGTGAGCTGTTTGTTGAACAAATTAAACAACTTATAAAATGAGCGACTTATTAAATAGTGCCTCCCTAGTTTTAATACCAAGCGGATACTCGGAAGACAAAGTATACAGCGCAGTACCAACCGACGGAAGCGGCGATTTAAGTTTTACTCGCAGTTCCAACGGAACCCGAATAAATAGTGCGGGGTTGGTGGAGGTAGTGCCGTGGAATGAAGCCCAACAATCTAATACCTTTGGCACATCGCCTTGGTCGAATACATTAGACACGGGCGCAACTTTGACATATACTGCAAACTATGGAACCGCACCCGACGGAACAACAACGGCGGGGCGTTTGCAAATGGCATTGAATGGCTCAAACTATGCCCAAAAGAACCAAATTATTTCAGTAATTACGGGGCAACAATATACTTATTCAGTTTGGATGCGTTCTTTGAGTGGCACAAAAACAATCATTTTTTGCTACGATAATACAAATAATATCAGCGCAACAGTTACAACAGAGTGGCAAAGGTTTACCGCTACATTTACGGGCAATTCTCAAGTTTATTGTCGTTTTGTTTTAGAATCGGGAACGAGTACAAGTGTTGATTTGTTAATTTACGGCGCACAACTTAACATCGGCGCAACCGCCAAACCCTATTTCCCCACTACCGACCGCTTAAATGTTCCACGCCTAACTTATCAAAATGGCGGGGGCGGGTGTCCGAGTTTGTTGTTGGAGAAACAGTCGACGAATTACGCGCGGAATAATAATGATTTAACGGGTTGGACAAAAATAACGGGAACCGATACTATTTCATTAAATGCGGGTACAAGTCCCGACGGCACGGCAAATGGTATTAATTTAATACCAAGTACGGCAAATGGCACTCATATGTTTTATGATGGCTCAACAAGTGTTTCAAGTAGTGGTAATTTTACGATGACTTGTTATGTCAAGGCAAATGGATATTCAAAATTTGCAATGCGTGAATCTGCATCGGTTGGGTATTATGCAAGTTTTAATTTATCCAATGGAACTGTACTTGATAATGGCGGAAATACGGCATCAATTGAAAATTTAGGCAATGGATGGTATCGTTGTATTTGTAGCGTTGTTGCTTCAACTACTGTACAAATAGGATTGTTAGTTTTAAGCGATTCATATACAAGCGGACAACCATTTGGATTAACTTGGTCAGGCGATGGCACAAAAGGAATTTTAGTTTACGGCCCGCAACTTGAAGTAAGCGCATCGTATGCCACAAGTTTAATCAGCACCGCAGGAGTAGCAAGTGCCACAAGGGTGGCGGATGCTTGTTTTAAAACGGGGATAAGTAGTTTGATAGGGCAGACGGAGGGGGTTTTGTTTATTGATGTAGAATATGGAAATCAAAATAATGAAATTTATGCTTTTTTGCAAGATAGTTTAGGAAATAGCATTACAAGTTCAATGTATCTACAAAGAACGGCAGATGGATATGTTACTTGGCAAGGTTGGAATGCAAGCACTATACAGCAATTTGCTATTACAGCAACTGGATATGTTACGGGGCAAAGATTAAAAATTGCGGGGGCTTATAAAGCGAATGATTTTATATTGTATATTAATGGCACATTAATAGGAACTGACACAAGCGGAACTGTTCCAACTTGCACGGCTTTGCAATTAGGAACTTACCCAGCAAGTCCAACAGACCCAATTTATATGACAAGTAAGCCATTTAACCAAGCCGTCCTATTCAAAACCCGCCTAACAAACGCAGAACTTGCATCACTCACAACCTTATGAAAACCTTCGCTAAATTCGAGTTCACCCCTACACAATGGGCAACCCTTCGCAAGTTAATAGAGCAAACTACAACCACACCCGACGGGACAAAAGTCCAAAGTTGGGTTGATTGTGCGGTTGTAGAATTGGGATTTATTGTAATTACCCCCGCCGTTCTAAAAGATTTAGAAGTAATTACCCCCGCAGTTGTTAGCGATAAGTGGGCGGTTGATATTCTATTCTATACAGAAGTACCGACAGAGTTTGAGCCGTATGCGGTTTATCCAAATCCTTGTGGGGTGCATACATTCAGCGGGTGCGATAATTTGTATCTACAAAGTTTCTGCGCCAAGTTCCCTGATTCACCTTATTGCATTGTACCAGAACCCACAACGACTATATAATGAAGCCAGACATTGCAAACGATACGACGGCAGCCATTGCGGCAACGATTTCGACCTCTTCGGCAGTTATTCATTTTACCCAAACTTGGGGCCCTGTGCTTTCTTTTTGTGTGGGTTTGCTTAGTGTTTTTACGGGCACTTTGGCAGCGGTTTATTACCTTAAAAAAATAAGGCAGCACGATGGCAGCGAAGGTTAAAGCGGGCAACTCGGTGGCTTTTAAGTCTAAGCCTAGGAAAAAACTGCGCAGGCATACTAAGCACCAGAATAAACACAAATCAGCCAAGCCCTCAGTAGGGCAAGGTTAAAAAATAAAAAACATTTTAAACCTATAAGTTATGACAAAGACAAAATTTGGGGTAAGCGGTTTTTACAAACCAACCCCCGCAAAATTTAGAAAGGTCGGCGACGGCTTGCTAGTAGCTTCAACTTTGGTAAGCGCTCAGTATTCTGAGAATCCTAAAGTAATGTTTATCAGTCAGCTTATTGGTTTGATTGGTAAATTGATTACTAACCTAGCCCACTAGGCAAATGAAAACTAACAGCGTAATAGTTCTACGCAAAAAGTGGGAGCCGCTAAAGGCTTTGCTTATGTCTGATTTGCATTGGGATAATCCGCACTGCGATAGGGCACTACTTAAAAAGGACTTAGAAGCTGCAAAAGCGGGCGGCCACGACGTCTTTATTAACGGCGATTTTTTTTGTGCAATGCAAGGAAAGTACGACGGCAGGCGGAGTAAGTCAGAAATAAGGCCAGAGCATAACAGCTCGCACTACCTCGACCTTCTAGTAAGCACGGCAATAGATTGGTTTGAACCTTACGCGCATTGTATTAAATTAATTGGATACGGAAACCACGAAACGAGTATCCTACGCCATTGCGAGACCGACCTAATCGAGCGCTTTGTATCTGGGCTAAACATTAGAGCAGGCTCCGATATTCAGGTAGGCGGTTACGGAGGTTGGATTAAATTTAAGTTTGAAAGGTCTGACAAGGATATAAAAGGCGGTAAAAGTTACTTAATTAAATACTTTCACGGCGCAGGTGGTGGTGGTCCAGTAACACGCGGCGCAATTAACTTTAACCGTATGGCTACAATGGTAGAGGGCGCAGACGCTATTTGGATGGGCCACGTCCACGAATCCACAGAGATAACCTATACAATGGAATACCTAAGCGCTAAGGCGGTTGTGTATTTGCGCGACGTCTTAATGATTAGAACGCCGTCGTATAAAGAGGAATATCAAGACGGAAGCAAGGGCTGGCACGTCGAACGAATGGCCCCGCCTAAGCCTTTGGGCGCGCGTTGGATTGAGTTAGTACCTCGCAGGAGTAAATCCAATATTAAAGCAGACACAATAAGCGCACACACTTATAAAACGGATATTAACGGATGACAATTACAGCAGCAATATTGGAAGCAACCCTAAAAAAATTAGGGTTTAAGTTTTTTACCGATGGGGATTACAATTTAAATATAATTGGTATCCGCAATAGCAGCACAGGGGCAAAAGTTACAAACGCTTTCGACGATTATATAGCCGTTGCTTTTAAAGTGGCAGGCGTTTGGGGGGTTAAGGTTTGGCCGTGCACCGTTGACAATGGAGGGGGAACCGCGCGCGTAGTTGAAGGCCAGTATTCAGGTAGCCACGCTATCGGATTACACCAAGGTAAATATGAGGCTTTACGGCAGGTTGGGCCGCTAAAAATTGAGCGCGATTATACTAAAGATGGGATTTACAACGCTAACAAAAAAGAAACGGGCGTATTTGGTATTAACATCCACAAAGCGGGCGCAGATTCAACGCTAGTTAATAACTGGAGCGAAGGCTGCCAAGTGTTTAAAAAATCTAGCGACTTTGCCGCGTTTATGATTATAGCAAAAAAAGCGGCCACCTTACACGGCAACCGCTTTACTTACACCTTGATAGAAAGCAAGGACCTAGTTAACCTAAAAGATTAAAAATAACTTGTAATACTATACCCATAAGCGTATAATTTGGGCGTTTTATTGCCAGTTATACGCAATAGGGTGTAATTATTTTGCCTTTATCTTTTCATTGATTGCATCCACAGCAGCAGGCTGCATAGGCGTTATGTCTATTACCTCCTCGCTAGTTTGCATACCCATTAATACCTCGGGGGCGTAGAGCCTGCCAAAGAAAGCAGCAGCCCTATACTTTAGCATAAGTTCTGGCATAGTTTTCCATTTACTCCCTGCTTTGTCTAGCCAACCCTCAGCCTTTGCCATTTCTAAGGACACTGTGGGGCCTTCTAAGACCTCGCCCGTGGCTTTGTCGGTTGCTACGGCTTTGCACTTGTTAGCGTCGCCTACAAAGCGCAGGGTAGTGAAACGGCCGCAGCTGTTTAGGGATGCAATAATAAAACTGGAGCCCCAACTAGGTCGCCCGTGGATTATGTGCAAGTTTTGCATTACCATAAGCGGAGAAGCGCCCATACGGTTTGCCATTTCCAATGCGACTAGCGTATTTGCTACATTGTTTTTGTACTGGGTTGGTACAAGGTCGGATGAGCTCAGGACTTTTGCAATGCGCTGGGCGTGTTCAAACTGAGCAGGGGCAAAGATTGGGCCGTTGTTTGGCTCAATGGTAGTTAGTTCGGTTGTGTTTATTTCTGTGGTCATAATTTTTTTATTTCTTCTTTTACTTCTTCAAAATAATCTCTTGCGCTAAGGTATTGTACCCCGTAAGGCATAAATTTTATTGCATCTAGCATCTCATCAATAGTAATCTTTGCACAATCTTTTAATGTTAGGGCATCTTCAAAAAACTCTGTTAATTGTTTTGCTTTTTCTTTTGGTGTCATGGCTTCCATATTTCTAATTTAGTAACGATTTCAGAATAGCCAGACCAAATGCCAGACTCTTTGCACATACGATAGGTGAGCAGATTTTTTTGGTATTTCTGCCGAGCCTCTAGCAAGTCGTCGGCGCCTAAAAAATAAACAGCGCACAGGAACGGAGGGGATTTTTCAACGGCTATAAAGAAAAAGCCTTCACACTCTTTGCCCGTCGATTGCTCTAAGCCATCAGAATAAAAAGCCGCCTGCACATCGTAACGATACTTGCGTACAGACTGAGCGAATCCGCGGGGGCTTGCGTCCTCGGTAGTTTTTAGGTCGACTATTATATTATCTGGAGTTAGCCAGTCGGGGCGTGCTTTACAATCCACTTGGATAGCTTCATCGGTCCACTCGATTACCTGCTCAGCCTTGCCTTCATTTAATAGGTATTTAGCAGCAGGAAATTTACGGACGGCTTCCATTATGCGCTCGCATAGGGTTGCGGTTTCTGAGTCGAGGCAGATAAGCCCCTCGGCTGCAATTAGGAACTCTTCCCACTCAGCCTTCCCCTTGGAAGTTCGGCGGTCAACGCGTGGCCCAACGGCGTAGCGTTTGCCAAACTCTTCGGGCTCCAGTACAGCGCAATGCACTGCCGACCCAATGACTAGGGCGGGCGTTTCTTTTTGCGGTGGGGCTTTAGGATTTAGATAGCGCTCAAAGTAATGAGCTGGAGCGCGGTTAATTAGGTCGAGGCCGCTTTTAGATATGCGGGCTGTATTAGTGTGGTAAGTCATACCTTGCAAATTTAGTACATTATTTGTAAATTTGTAGCAAATGAATAGAAATATAGTAATGGAGTTAAAACTGCGAGCGGTTAGTAAAGGGGTAAGCCTTACAAAAGTTTGCGATATGGCTGGAATAAATAGAGGGGTATTAAGCCACTGGGCAAAAAAGGAACCCAAGACGTTAACAACTCTGCGCAGGATTAACGAGGTACTGGATACGCTGTAATACTTTTGCACCTTATTAGTGTGGTGCTAATTTTTTAGTTCGCCTCGGGTTTCGGCTCGGGGCTTTTTTTGAAAATATTTTTAAATTTATTTTGTTTTGTGTAAAACTTGATTAGATTTGCACACACAATAACCACACTATGACAAACGAAACAAGAAAAAACCGAGACGAATTTAGAGTATTAAACTTAAAAATTCGCAGTCATCAAAGAACAATTAAAATTAACTCAGCAGCTGGGCAAGTATTTACTCAGGAGTATTTAGATTGGGTTAATCAATTAATTGAGCGCAGTATTTACTTATCAATTCACGGGGGTTTTTAACCCCCTTTAATTTTAAAAACTATGGACTTAATCTACCTTATTTTAGCAACCCCTTTAGCTGTTGCAGTTAGTTTTATCGCTTGGAAGTTTAAACAGTACAAGCGCGACATTAACAACCTTCCAGAGGCTCGGCCGTATGAGTACGAAAAAGACGAAATTATCCCTCACTTTGATGACTACACGCAGATGCTAACGCAAAGGCGCTTAAAAAAAAACTAAACAAAAATAAATGATACTTTACACCACACTAGCCACCCTCCTAGCCGTTGCGTTAGGTTTGGCTTACAATGTATCCCGCGCTCAGGTGCGAGGTTTGAGCAGAGAATTAAAGAAAAAAAGCAATCTTGTATTTAAGTACGAGACGCAACTTTTAGACTACCGCGCAGAGGTTGCTGGAGCAAATGACAAAGCAAAGACTTGGGAGGGCAGAGGCGACGATTTAACACGCCGTTGCTTAGTTGCTGAGAATGACCTTGCAGAGGCGTTACAGAGACTTTTTGCCCTTCAGGCAAAGGAGACAGAACGCAGAGAAAATGCAAGGCTTAGAAAGGCTAAGGAGAGGGCAAAGAAGAGGGAGGCAGGGAAATGACAAACAATAAACAAACACTAATTGAGCAATTCGTAATTGAATGTGGTAACTACGGAGATACTGCACAAATTCCAGATGAAGTAATTGAAAAGTTCAAAGAAATGGAAATTGCAGAAATGGAAATGAGTTATGCCGATGGTTATGCGGAAGGTTATAAACGGGTATTGGAATTAACAAAATGGGCTATAGAAAATGTAATACCACCACACAATGAAAGCAATATTAGAGTTTAACCTAGACGAAGAGCGCCAGCAATTTGAAGATGCGGCTAACGGTTGGAAATGGAAATGCGTAATATGTGAACTGGATAACGAGTTAAGAGCACGCACAAAATACGCATCGGATGAAACACCTGAGGAAGTCATTGAAGCATTAATAAAAATGCGCGACTTTTTGCGTGAGCTACTAAACGAAGAGGGCTTAATATTATGATTAACTATAACCTAATCTGGGCCGTTGCAATCCTGCGGGATGACTTCGGCCTTACTTGGCAGTCGATTGGAGACCGCTTAAATATCAATTACAAAACAGCACACTATATTTATGGAAAAAGAAAAAAGCATTACAGCATTAATTTGGGCGCTACTGAGCCCAGAGGAGAGGGAACGACTCAAACAGTCTTTAATTTCAGTCGAGATATTGGAACGCATACGGTTTCACGAAAATGACACGCGCAGCAGGGATAAAATTTTAACCACACTAACAACTAAATTCGATGGATTATATACTGGAATACTCGAGGAAATCGAGAAGAGTCAGGGAGCTGGAGAATAAACTAGCTTACACCGTTGCAAAGTATGAGAAGGAAATAGCAGGGCTAAAAAAGGAAATACTTGCTCCTAAAATTAAGTTCACATCCAAGATGGGGCAATTTGAGAAAGTGCTTCAGGTGGCCTGTATGGTTTGCAATGTAACGCCCGCGGAGGTCCTCAGCAAAATGCGTAGGGGGGATATTATGGTTGCTAGGCATTTAGTTGTATACCTTCTTAGGCACGATTACGCCCTGCACTATGCCGAAATAGGGCGCAGGTTGAATAGAGACCACAGCACGGCTATAAATAGCTTTAAGCAGTTCTCTAATAGCCTAGTCTACCGCAAAGAAGAGCGCAGGATTTACAACACGGCTAAGGAGTTGCTTTGTATTTCAGAGCCTTTCGGAATGGAGGTGCAAAGTGCTTAGGGATTACCAAGTCGATAGCGTGGCCCAAGTCGGGGCTGCGTTCCAGAGTGGGAGTAAGCGCGTTATTTTGTGCCTACCTACTGGAGCGGGCAAGACTGTTATATTTTCGGACATAGCAGCCAAAGCAGCGTTGAAAGGCAAGCGGGTTGCAATTCTAACCCATCGCAGGGAGTTACTTACACAAGCGGGCAAACTAAATAGCTGCGATATTTTGATGGTGGAGACGCTTAACAACCAAATTAAACGGGGCCTAGATTTAAGCCAGTACGATTTGCTGGTAATTGATGAGGCGCATATTGGCAACTTTCGAAAGGTTTTGCAGGGCTTCGAGGGCTTTGTGATTGGAGCGACTGCAACGCCAGTATCGAACCCGCCACTAAAAGACAGTTACAATGCTATTGTTTGCCCTGTTGGGATTGAAACGCTAATAAAGCAGGGGTGGCTTGCGGTTCCAAAAACTTACGCAATGCATCCCGTCGACACTAGCAAATTAGCAACGGCCCGCGGCGAGTATACCGAGCAAAGCCTAGACGATGCTTTTAATCGCCCTAAGGTTTACGAGGGTGTGGTTCAGGAGTTTGTAAAGGGTTGGAAAGATAAAAAGGCTATTGTATTTTGCGTTAACATTTCTGCCACGATTAACACCGCCGAGGCATTTGCTAAGGAGTTGGTAGCGGGGCGGGTTTACGCGGTGCACTCAAAACAAAGCGCACAGGAACGGACGGCGCTAATAGAAGCCTTTACCCAATCCAAAGACGGCATCCTAGTTAACTGCGGAATAGCGACGACTGGCTTTGACTGCCCAGATATTGAGGTAGTGGTAGTAAACAGGGCGACTAAGTCGGTTGCTTTGTGGTTGCAAATGGTGGGCAGAGCAAGCCGCAGAACTGAGCAAAAAGAGGCTTTTACTATCCTAGACTTTGGCGAGAATGTTACGCGTCTTGGATTTTGGCAGGAGCCCCGCGATTGGGCTAACTTATTTTTAAATCCTAAGAAAAAAGGCGAAGGCGTGGCGCCTGTTAAAGACTGCCCAGCGTGCGGGTTTGTAGCTTACGCTTCCGCTCGTATTTGTGCTAACTGTGGGGCTGAATTTGCGCCTAACCCAAAGACTGAGGCCGAGGTTTTGGCAGAATTAAAAGAAATGCAGTATAAAGCGCTGGGCAAACTGGAGGGCCGTAAAATTTACGACATAGCACAAAACTCAGCCGACCTATTCGAGTTGCAACGGGTTAAAAAGTACAAACAGGCGTTTATTGAGCGGGTGCTATACTTCGCCAATTATACAGAGTTACAGAGGTTTTGGCGGTCTAAAGGTTATATAAGCCAGTACACAGATAGAAGGGAGCGCGAATTTGCGCAAGGGCATCCAGTAGCAAATTTTACGGTTAAATTAAAAAATGAGTAACTACGCTATAATCCCACGGCTAGGCGTCTACTACTTTGCAATCCAAAAAAAGACTAAGTTTGTACCCCTATTTAAAATTTCAAGGGCTAACGGAACGAGCCCCGAAGAGTTCCACAAATTAATTGAACAGTTAGAAATTAAAACAAAAAAAAATGAGCACCATAACACTAACAAACGAACAACTTAAAGAAATTGTAGTACAAGCCTACTCTCACGGATGGCACGACGGCCAAGACGCTATAATTATGACAATTGAGCACATTGATAAAGGCGGAGATGAAAAAGGGAAAGATTATTTTTATAATGAATTTATAAAATATAAAGTTGGGGATATTCTCATATGTTTTGATGAAGGCGCCGCAAACGGAAATGAGTTTATTGTTTGTAAAGACCCTTTTTCAAATACAAAAAATTTATATCTATATGATACTGTAACAAATGACTATATCCAATTGGATAGTACAGATATGACAAATTTTCGCCGTACTTTTAATTAAAAAAAATGGCACCACAAAACAACAAACCGACCCACGCCCGAATCCTGAGGGTTGAAGTAATAGAGCAAGGGATATTGATAAAAGATATTGGGCTATACAATGCAGAGGGCCAGTATTTAAGAAGCGCCAAACTTAACGGCGATTTGCTTTGCACACTTACGGAAACGCTTTTACCGATTACGATATGCAAATAAACTTTCTACCTAGCATCCGCAGGAGCGGGGATATTACCGTAATGTGGATTACTGAGTATTTAGAATTGGTTAGAAGTGGGGCGTATAGCAAACAGGTAACCGCGTTTCAAAATGCAAGCGCCTTATCCAAAGACCAGCAGGCCGAAATAAAGCAATTAATCCCTGCGGTAACTATTTCAGGTATTTTTAAAGAGTCGGTAAAAAATGCAAACCTGCTCACTCACTCGGGGCTTATTTGTATAGATTTTGACGCGGTAGAGAATCCTGCGCAGCTTAAGGCGGAACTTTCTAAAGACCCCTATACTTTTGCAGCCCTTTTAAGCGCCTCAGGCAATGGCTTGGCCGCAATCGTACGAATAGAAGCCGACAGGCATTTGGATGCGTTCAACGGGCTAAAAACATACTATTTCCGCAATTACGGGCAGCTAATAGATGCAAGTTGTAAAAATGTAAGCCGCCTGCGTTTCCTTTCGGTAGACCCTGCGCTATTTGTTAACCCTTCCAGTAAAGTATTTAAAGAGTACCCAAAAAAGGAGGCAAAGCCCAAGGTTGTAAATACGGTGCTAACTGGCAACGAGTTCGACGAATTAATAGATAGGATTTGTAGGGGTGGTTATGATTTAACGGCGGGGGTTTATGCCAATTACTTATCTATTGGATTTGCTTTGGCTTCGGAGTTTGGCGAACGAGGGCGCGAGCATTTCCACGCGGTTGCGGCTCAAAATACTAAATACGAACCTGCTAAAGCAGATAGGCAATTTACCTACTGCCTACGCGATACAGGCCAAAGTAAAGTAACGATAGCGACTTTTTACTATTACGCTAAAGAGGCAGGCGTTGAGTTAAAAAGCCAACAATCTGTTAAGCTCGAGAATATAGCAAAAATGGCAAAAAAGCAAGGGCGCGCTCAGGAGTCAGTTATTGAAATTGCACGGTTAAACGGGATGGATGTAGAGAAAGCCACAGAGACGGCGGCGGCGGTATATGATAGCAACGTTAATCTGGCTTTAGTAGGGCAGACTAACCTCGGCCTAGTGCAGCTATACCTATCCAATAATTACCAATTGTATTATAACACTATAACAAATGATTTAGAAGACCGCACAGTAACGTTTAATAACAGGGCTAAGATTATAGACGATATGGCTTTAAACACGATGTACCTCCGATTTTCAGAGGTTACAGATAATAAGATTAGCTTTGAGTTTTTCTGCCGTGTGGTGTACTCAGAACTCACGACCTATTACAACCCGTTTGAGGACTTTATCCGACTTAACAGCACAATAACCCGCTCAATGGGGTTAATTGACGACTTAGCGGCCTGCATTGAAACCCCGACGCCTAATGTGAGCAAATACCTTACGCATTGGGGCGTTGGAATGATTGCCAGTATATTCGGCAGAACTTCCCCGCTTGTTTTAGTGCTGGCAGGTGAACGCCAGAACACGGGTAAAACAGAGTTTTTTAGGCGGTTGCTGCCCCCACAACTTAGCAACTATTACGCAGAGAGTAAACTGGACGGAGGAAAAGATGACGATATTTTGTTAACGAAAAAGCTTATTATAATGGATGACGAATTTGGGGGTAAGTCTAAGTTAGAGAGTAAGCGGTTTAAAGAGTTGACAAGCAAAGCCAGTTTCTCTATTCGTTTGCCCTACGGACGCACTCACAGAGACCTTAAACGCTTAGCCGTTTTAGCTGGTACTACAAACGATTTGGGCCTAATCTCAGACCCAACAGGAAACCGTCGAATCTTGCCAGTAAATGTAACAAATATCAATCATTTATGTTACAACGCTATTGACAAATCAGCGCTTTTTATGGCCTTCTATGACCTATACCAAAGTGGCTTTAAATGGGAACTATCTGCAACCGACATAGCAGAATTAAACGAAAATAGCGACGAATTTAACGCTATTAATTTTGAGGCTGAATTAATAAATCAATTTTTATTTAATCCAAAAGAGGGCGAATTTGCCTACTATTTAAGTAACACAGAAATCAAAATTTACCTAGAAATTTGCTCAAATCAGAAAATATTTGACACTCGGAAGCTCGGAATGGAGTTAAAAAATATGGGATTTTTGCAACGCGCAACAAAATTAAACGGCAGAACGCAGCGAGTTTATCGCGTTGGAAAGTTAAAAACGCCCCAAAATGACTAAAAACGGCCAAAAAATGCAATTCCAGTGTAACCAAAGCCTAGCATGGGCTAGAGGCCTATTTTGGGCAAAAGGTTACAGAGGTTACACTGAAATACTTAACTTTGCCTAATGAAAAATATTTTTTTTAAATCCCCTTTTTTCTGTTTTAGTATTCTGCAAAGTCTTTGTATTTTGTGGTTTCTCTGTAACTTTAATTGCTTAGCCCAAGCCCAGACAGGGTTACACTGGAATTTTTTTCTCTGTAACCGAGAGGCTAAAAATCAGCGCTATCCTAAGCCTAGCAACGGTTACACTGGAATTTGGGGTCTCTGTAACCTACTATCAATTAAAAAACAAATAAAATAAAATGAATGAGAATCAATTACAGCAGAGTATTTATTTATGGTATCAGAATACTTATGTTATTAAAGATAAGCGTTGTATGATATTGAGCATACCTAATGGAGGGCTAAGGGATAAGATGACAGCGGTAACAATGAAGGCAACAGGACTCTATAAGGGTGCGGCGGATTTGTTAGTAGTATATAGGGGATGGGTTGGGTTCGTCGAGCTAAAGACTGAGGTAGGTATACAGAGCCCTGAGCAAAGACAGTTTGAGGCGCATTGCATTGAGGCAGGGCTGCCTTATAAATTAGTGCGCAGCTTGGCAGAGTTCCAGCAGTTAATCCAATCGCTTAATGCCTAGCGTTAATAAGCCAAAGGGTGCAGCAAAGGCGCGTCCTTATGTAAAAGGTTCTTACATTGAGGTAAGATATAATACTAAGCGATGGCGTAACGTCCGTGAGCAGGTGCTGCAATCGTCGCCGCTGTGCGTAAACTGCGAGGCTATTGGATTAATTACAGTTGCTCAGATGGTGGACCACATCGAGCCAGTTCGATTAGGTGGCGAGTTCTGGGAGACAGACAACTTGCAACCGTTGTGCAACTCTTGCCACGCTTCCAAGTCAGCAAAAGAACGCCACGGGTGACCCATAGGGAGGTAATTCTTTTAACATGGTAGCACGCAAAAC
>Ga0209297_1000429_pt1 | contig 27241 bp, 23 predicted proteins | sample S_130805_MF_Meta_FD_187322 | JGI IMG/M metagenome (GOLD analysis project Ga0209297, IMG submission 187322) | Freshwater microbial communities from Lake Simoncouche, Canada to study carbon cycling - S_130805_MF_MetaG (SPAdes) (version 2) | ecosystem: Environmental > Aquatic > Freshwater > Lake ...
CCTTAGGTAGACGTGCATCTCCACCAGCGTATGAATCGCTGTTACCGAAAGCACCGCCTGTAGCACCGTTATTAACAGGGCTGTTGCCGTAACCAAATACACCACCAGTGCCACCACCAGAGGTATTTTCAAAGCACCACTTTTCTTGGTTCTCAAGAAGGATAGCGGTGTTTAAACGAGTGTTTTCATTTTCAATAGGTGAAATCTTGTCAGAAGAGTAATCCAGTACTGGCGTCCACTTCTCAACAAGTTGTTCAGCTTTTGACTTATCGATGTGTAGTAATGTTTCCATATATTTTATTTATCTTTATTTGTGTTTTTTTGTATTAACTGAATGTTGCTGTTTACTTGTTTTTGCTAAAATGTTAACGCTTGGAAGCTTGTGAATACTTACTTCCTTGTCGTCTCATTTCACTCAGATATTCGGTAACACCACCTGCTCGTGGGGTGTTGGGTGAAGTGACTATAGACTCGCTAATGCTAGAGTATTCAAGTTCAGGTCTATCTATTACAGATTCAACTAAACGTTTCTGTACAACCTCTTCCTTATGTAACTCTTCTTGCATGCGGGATTCCTTCTCGAACATCTCAACTACGTACTGGTAATTTTCCTTGATATAGTCTGTCGATTTATCCTTGAGAAGACGCTTAACATGACGTTTAGAATCTTCATTTAGGTTTTTTGTTTTGTTTTCAAGTAGTAGTGCTGACTCTACAGTTCCAAGCCTTTCCTCTAGAGTTGCGTTAATCCCTACTGCTTCATTTAATTCTTTTTGCAAAGAGTCGATTGTTCTCTTGCCGTCTACTAAAGCTTCTTTAATTTCACTATTAATGAATTGTTCATCAATACTTACTAGTTCTCTTATTTGATCAACAATTCTACGAGCTTGTATGTTTTCAACAGCTTCGCTAATTTGTTGTGTCGGTATAAGTTTTTCAATATAAAGCTCAAGATAGTTACTAACTTCTTCGATCAATTTGTCTTTATATTGTACTGCTTCTGTTTGAAGAGCTGTTTCATACTTTTCTACAACTTGTTCAAGCATACCTGCATGCTTTTCATCAATTGCACGCAATACGTTTTTTAGTTTTGCAGTATGATCCGCATCAACAACATCAATAAAATTCTGTAACTTTGCAGTATGATCTGCATCTATAGATTCAAGTAAATGTTGCAATTTAGCGCTATGCTCTTCATCTATTCTAAGAAGGGCAGATTCAACTTGAAGAGCAGCGCGCTGTTCAGCGAGTTCGTTAGCTTTCTGTTCAAGTATTGCCTCGTTAGTAGCTATCAACTCAGCTTGTGCTGCGCTAACTTTCTCTTGAACAACAGTTTCAAAAGCAGCTACGATATCATTGAGTGAGTTTTCACTCAAATGTTCTTTAAATTTTTCTTGTAAGATTGTCTTGATATCCATAGTATGTATTATTTATTTAGTCTTTTTAGAGTGTTTTTTATTTTTTAGAAAATCACCCGAGACAATCTCTTTAGCACTCTTTTTAACTCTCTCGCCAATTTTGTCTTCAATTATCTTTTCTAAAATTTGATTTACTTGTGAGTAATCTTTTTCAAGTAGTTTTACTAAAAAATTGTTAATGTTATTTTTCATAAATATTATTTAATGTTAGATTTAATTTTTTGCACAAAATTAAGTAACTGCTCTCTAAGAAAGTCATCAGTGTCTTTTTTCGGTATTGAAGACAAATTACGATCTAATGTCTGATAAGCGCGAGCTGCACATTCAATAATACTACCATCTGATTTTACAACCCATTCACGACTCTCCATAACACTTTCAAGCATTGCTTTCTGTACAGAGGGTTCATGCACAACATCAAGACAGATCAAATGAAAATTATCTACTTCTTTACCTTTACTAGTTTCAGTAACATTACCAAGAGCGCGAGAACTTATACCCAACTGCACATTATCGGTAATTAAACTCTTTAAGAGGCTTCCCATTGGAGTACTCAATACAAGAGACTTACCCATTACATAGTTGTTAGTTATTTTAAGTTCAACAACGCGATGACACGAATTAACAGGGTTAACTTCTGTACTTTGAGGGTGGTTCATTTCACCAATAGAACGATTAGTTTTAATCATCTTTTCAGTGTATCTTTCAACCTCTTTACGCATTTCATCGAGCTTATATATACGACCATTCTGATTTTTTTCATCAGCCATCATAAAAGGCCCAGTTATATAGACTTTACGGTCTGTTGATGAGTCTCTGTTTTGCTCTTCAACGAGGTAGTCTAGACCTTCTGTTATATTCTCTACAAGAAATTTTAATCCCATGGTATTAATCTATATTTATTTATGCTAAAAGTTTTATTTTTTAACTATTAGACATATTCTTTTCAGTTAATATTATAAACTTATACCCATGTTTTTGAGACCACTGTGAAGCTGCTTCCCATTTTGCTTTATTTTGAAGATATTCTCTTTGCAACATTACTGTGTTTTGAGGTTTACGCTTATTACTCGGCGGCGGGGGAGTTAACTTACTATAAGGTTTTATCTCAATGAGATACTTTACTATAGAACCCTTCTCATCGCGCATAGTAGCACTATTATCAACAAAATATCTATGCACTCTACCGGTTAACGGGTTTTGATACGGCACAACTATACTCTCACTACTCCATGTTAATATTCTAGGATTTTTATCTAAAAATCTAAAATACTGTAACTCAAGACCACTACGATATATAATAGGTAATGTACCATTATACTTTTCAGGATTTAATGGCCTAAATACACCTTGCTTATAATGTCTACCTTTATTATTTTTCATAATTAACCTATAAAAAACATAGGTGGTGTATTGTCTCTATACTCTGTAATAAGCACTTTTTCAAGATTATCTTTTTCTGTTAGACCTTGTTGACGTAAGTCGTTACCATTAACAGACCCTCCACCAAACAATGCAGTTCCATTGTATTTACCTCTTACGTTACCAACAGCTATCATAGTTAATGCTTTTGAGTAGTCATACACCCAGCGCTCTTTGACGAGATCTTTAATAGGTCTTTCAATATAACAACCAACGAGACCTAAATAGCTTTCTTCTGTACGCGGTTCAGGTATGATGCGTAGGTTTTGTGTTCTATTATCAAAACGAAAGTGTGGTGTTTGTGCTAATACTTTATTGCGAGTATCTACAAACCCTTTAAGTGCTTCCCATGAAACGAGATCAAAACCAAAATTACCAACCATATAAGAACTATAAATCTGCTGAGCCATTGCTTGTTCAAGTGTAAACAACGTATTGATACCAGTACTTTCACCTTGATTAAAACTAAAACAATCTATTATTTTTCGACATGAAGCTAAGTCGTAATCGTAAAATAAACTAGCGCTTTCAGTACGAGTAAGTGTTGTAAGATTTGGATTAATATATACACTTGATAAAATAACAGTACCTATAGTACTGGCATTTGTATTTATAAACTGCAAACTTGTACCGCTTTGATACAGAGTACTACCAGTAATATAATACGTTAAAGGTGCAATATTAACAAACGGGGTGTTCACAACATATGAAGACAGTGTTACTGTATTAATATTATTTTGTACAATAGTACCTGATAAACTATATGTACGGTCTAAGTCAAAATATTCACCTGATTGAATAAGCTTGTTATTAAACAAGTAATAACTATCAGGTAATACACCACCGACAATACCATAACTTGGCCCAGGTACATCAGCTGTAAGAAAAAACTCAACATCAGTAAGTTGTGTACTTACCGCACAGTCTCCTGCCTCACTATAACCTAAGGGCAAGCTATAAACAGAACTACAACTTTTAAATAAGCAGCTATCAGATATATAGTATGTGTTTAAATCAACATTAACTATTTCAATAGAGCGATCAATTACTTCTTCTTGAAATGAAACCCCTAAAGGTATATTTGCTGCATATACCGCACCTGCTTCTGTATACGTTGCATCAATGCGAGCTCCACTGCGCCATACTGTAGTACCATTAAGGTATAAACTATTTGTTACGTTTGATTCAATTGCGTTTAATGTAACATTTACAGAAGTAAGAAAAGGTGTAGAGGTGTATATATTATCTTGTATAAGTTCACCTATTAAACTATAACCTTCTGCAAGCTCAGTCGCGTCACCACTTCTATATAATTGTGTTTGACCTTCGATATACTCATTGAAATAAACAGTATCTGGAGGAACCGGTACAGCAGTTATTTCATTACTAAAAGAATCATAATAAAATTCCGGAAAAACTCTAAGAAGGTTATTATTTATCATCGTGCCTTTTAAACTTACTTCTCCTAAATCTCCACCACTATACCATAATTGATTTTGATATATATAGTATGTATTAGAGGGTAGAGAAACTACATTAACATCTCTAACAGCTTGCACGGTTACAATATCAAATAAAGATAAATTTTGCAGTATTTGAATACCCGCAAACGCTTTACCACCTGGAGATTCATTTAAAGAGCTTTTCCATAAACTATTACCATGTACATAGTAATGATCTGTAGGTACGTCTACAACGTTAGCTAGTTCAGTGGTCGTAAAGGTACTTAGCAACGGTGTTGTTATGATTGCCTGTATAACTGTACCTTTTGAACTTGTGTCGTTTAATAAATAGCTAGTAGATGAACCGGATTTATACAGTGAACTCTCATGTGTATAGTATGTATAAGGTTCAAGATTTACAACATCTACACTAGTTATATTAGTTGTGTAAGTCTCTGGTGTAATAGTGTCTATACTTTCCTGTATTAATTCACCGGTTAAACTTACTGTCTGATTTATAGATGAACCTGATTGATAAAGATTACCAGATAGTAAATAGTAATTACCTGTTGTTACTGGAACTACAATCTGTGTAGTTATATAAACCTGTGCAGTTGCTTGTGTAACATTAGTAAGATATGTTGAACCTATATAGCTTTGAGTAGATTGTATATAACTATCTGTACTTATAGCATTATACACTGTACTGCTAGATGTAATATAATAGTAACTATTAACAGGTACTTGTACAATATTTACATTTGTAGTTTTTGCGGAAGATATTGTATATAAACACGTGCTATTTATTAGTTTCTCAATGTTTACACCAATTTGAGGTACATATGTCTTAGTATCAAATACCAAGAACTCTTCTGTATACCCTGCATACTTAGTAAAGTACTCTATTGACTCATTAATAAAATCTATAAGCTGTTCATCTGTAACTTCTACCTCTACAAGAGGGTAACCAAACATATGTTTTATACGCTTTATCAACCCTTCATACGTCGTGATTGAAGGGTTTAATTGCGTTGAGCCGGTAAAAGTACTAGGCACTAAATTAGACATATAACATTATTATTTATTAACTGTTAATGTCTTAATGCTTATTAAGTTGCAGGCTCAGGGCTAGCTGGTGTCGCTGCAGGGGTAGGGCCACCACCTGCACCAGGCATTGGCTCAGGACCAGCTCCACCAAAGTCAGGAGGCACTGACTCAGGGCCAGCTGCAGGCATCTCACCTCCTCCAGACTCACCACCGCCTCCTCCTCCACCGCCACTCATAGATCCTGCATCTACACCCTCAGGGGCAGCACCTTGTTGTGCCGCAAGCTCCCTAAACTGCGGACCAGCTTGTTTAATTTGATTAATCTCCCACTCTAGAGCTGAATCTTTTCTCAACCAATCACGATTTTCTCTCATCTGATCCTCAGCCATGTCAAGATAATACTTCATAGCATAAGAAGGGCTTATGCTAGGGCTTTGTATAGCTGATTGGAATGTATCAAACTTCATCTTAACTAACTGCTGCTCACGCATAGCCATAAAAGAAGTTGGAATATTAAATTCAACTTTAATAGAGCTTTCACGTAATTTGTTCTTCTTCCACATGTCTTTCAACTTGAGATGTACAATAAAAGTGTTACGTACACCTATAGCAAACTGTCTTTGTAAACGAATTACAAATCTAGCAAACCTCAATTCATCTCTTGTAATTTCTGCACCATCTTTAAAAACGTTATCAGCAGACATAAACCTACTAGCTGGTAGTTTTAATGTCTTATAAAGCTTTATTAAGAAGTAGTCTAAGTCTTTTATTTCGCCTAAATTTCCACCAGAAGGCAAAGTCTCTACATTGTGTCCGTTACCTTGTGCATCCTTAGCAAAGAAATAACTATCCAACATAGACTGAGGGTCGTATACATTAGTTACGCGACCACCTTGAGCAGGGTCAAAGTTTTTCTTTGACCAATATTGCTGCATGATTCTCTTAACGTAATTTTCAGCTTTTGGAGGTGACATACCGCCAGTAAAAATAGAAAACTTCAACCTTTCAGGAGCTCTAACTAAACGATATATAACAATACTATCTTCAATAAGTGACAAGATACGATACGCTCTCTTACAGTTTTCTATGTAAGGTAAGCGCAATGATTTAACTTCGTTCCAAATACCACTATGAATGTATGTTACTTGAGAAGTTTGTAAAAATAATAATTGTTCTTCTTCTTTTTTATTGGTGTTGACAGTGGGATCTATAACCGGCTTCCTCAAAAGATAACCCTTTACAAGTTCGTTTTGCACATTCTGATACACAGGGTTTATTAGTTCAGAAGGCAAATCTACTAAACCAATAACACCAAGATCAGGGCGTTTTTGATCAATTATGTTTTCAAAAAATAGCTCTCCATCAATTAAGAATCGTCTAAAATATTCCCAACCGTTATCTTCAAAATCAAATATTTGTATAAAGTTTTTAAATTCTTTTTGTAGTAGATCTTTTACTTCTTTAGAATAATCTCCACGCAAGGCAAATGTAGCAACTTCATCATTAGAATCTTTAACTACACATTCATCACAAATTTCATCTAAACAATCTGCAATCTCAGCATATGCTGCCATTCTTCTATAATCCATCAAGCGGCGTCCCTTATCCTTATCAATACTAGCATACACAAATGCCTGATAATCTTTATTGATCAGTACATTGTTCGGTGAACCATAATCTGCATATGATTCCGGATTTTGTAAGAATACAGATTGATCTTGAATGTATTCTTGTCTTCTTGAAGAAACATCTTTAAAGTCATCAAACTTAGGGTTGCGTTGTATGATACTATCAATAATTTGATAAGCATATGGCAAGCGCGATAAAAAAGCTCCTAATATATTTGTACTCGGGAACGCTTGTGGAGCGTTGGAGTTGCCACCCTGGTTACCAGGTACAGCATTATTATTAGTATACGGCCTATATATCATAATCTTTATTTATTGATAAATATATATAAATCCCAACCATAATTATAGATATGGGCATAGAACTATACTCTCAAGATTCAATATTCAACGCTGGTGTCACTGCCGTTAAACCAATCACACAACTTATTGACCCCATCTACGATACAGATCTTGCTACAAAGTATTATGTAGATCAAACTTTTGCTATATATAAATCTACTCCATTATCTTTACCAGTTGCAACCAAATTTGTATTAGGTGCTGTAAGACAAGGTGAAGGTGTTGTTATAGAAAGAGATGGCTCTATAAGTGTTGCAGATTATGCCCCAATGCAAGCAACAAGAAATTGGATACTTGAAAACGGTACAAGTATCGTTGAGTCAACATCATGGGTACAACAACAAAGCGCAAACATAGTATCTCTTAATGAATTTAATAACGCTATCAACGCAATCTCGGGAGTAGTAACTACTCCCGAGTACAGCTCTATCCAAAAAATAGGATCTACACTAACAAAACATGCCACAGCAATACAGAGATATGAAACCCCATCAACATGGGTGGAAGGTAATAGCAGTTCTTTTGCCATTCAACCATCTAGTACATTTATAGGTAAAGACAATACACAAACAATTAATGGTATTAATAATGTTGTTGTAGGTTCTCGTAATCATAATAATGGTTGGAGTAATTTAGTTATGCTTGGCAACTGCATTAAGCCAAGTGGTGGTCATAGAGTAGCTATTGGCTCAACAGAAGTTCCAATGAGTACAGCCCTAACTGCTACAGCTGGCAATGCCACACTGCCAGCTACACCTCTTGGGTTTATTTTATTTGAAATAAATGGTCAAGAGGTTAAAATGCCTTACTATGGCGTTTGATCTTAAGGAGCGCGGTCTTTATGCAGTGTTACCACAGGCATCTATTTTCTTATTGTATAGAGAAGAAAACAGTACAAATAATGTTATTTCATTTTTACAGTTGCCTGATTTAATTGAAATAGATTTCGAAGACGTAAACGAATTTAATATTTTTTTAAATTATCGTACATTAGATTTTGTTGAACAGCTACCGCGTGAGGTATATGACGTTTGCATTGGTAATGCAAAAAAATAAAGAAAACACTAGCTGTTGGTTATAAAAATATATATTATATCTCTTATATGAATAAAACTGTTAACGAAATGAGTCTTTATGAAGTCGCAAGGTGGCATGCTCTTATTGATGCAGTAAATGTTATAAGTGAAAAATGTGAAGACAGTAAAAAAGATTTTGAAGAAATTGAACTAAAACCGCTCGAAATATTGCGTTACGTAGACTATGTATCAGATACAATCTACAATAAAATTCTTCAAGAAACTTAATATGTTAAAATTTTTAAAAAATCCGTACTTCCACCTAGCATGCTATTCACTAGCGCTTACAAGTCTTGTAAGCGCTAGTGTCGCTCTTGGTTTATATCATTGGTTTCCTTTCTTTTTAGAAATATTTCTAATAACATCTGCACTTCAATTTATTATATTTTTTGTTGTAAATACCGTCTTACAGAGACGGGACTACGCTAGAGAGCAAGAATTTCTTACAAGAGAAGCGGGTAAAGAAATATTTGTTAATTCAAAGCTTGCCTGCGCTTACTGCAAGCAAACAAGTGAAGTGAAAGTCTCTTTTATGAGAGAGAATACATTTATGTGTGACTTTTGTAAGTTAGAAAACGGTATAAAAATACAACTTATATCTACACAGACAATAAAGCCTGTTGAAAATGTTACAACAAAGATTATCGAAGCAGCTGGGGCAGTCTAGAGATACATCTCATCTAAATCCTTAGCAAGAGCGCGCATTAAACTCATTATAGTGTTTGCTTTGTAAATCATTTTATTAATATGACGCAAACGCGGGCCATCTGTATTGAGACCGTTATACTCTTTACTATGTATTAATTTTCTGCGTACACTTTCGAGTGATTCAGCAGCAGCAATCAAACCCTCTTCAGTGTTTTCAAGAGGAAACGGCAACCGCTTACTCATTGTAGGCTGTAGATAACCATAGTCAGGTGTAGCAGAATTACTACTAAGAGGGTCTCGCATATTCATCTATATTACTTATGTCATATAGATGAATTTTTATTAAGTAATGTAAGATGCACATAGAGATTGTCGACATACAGCAAAAAAAGACAAGAGATAATTTCGTGTCTTTAAAACTTTTTATAAGTTATGATGCAGAGTTTAAAAGCTCTGTTGCTAAAGCTCTTAAAAAAAAGAATATTACAAAAACAGAAATTGAATATTTTGTTACATGTTCAATTCAACAGATTTTTGAAGAATTAGATGAAGAAGAAGGTGATGATTAAGTGTAGTTAAGCTTTGAGATTAAATCACTCATTTTTTGCTGAGATGAGAACTGCCTCTTCCATGTTGCTATATCTTTTACGATGCTCATGTAATTTACATCTTCACAATATTTTTCAAATTGTTTGATATTTGCTTTTAAATTAATTTGTTCTTCAAATTGAACTTCATAACATTCTTCTTCACCTTTTTCTTGTTTAAAAGAGTCATTTAAATTTATAGCTTTATAATTTCTTATAAAGATATCACGATGTTCACAATCTAAGTGTTCATATATTGCTTCAACAGTTTTTACGCAGAGTTTTTTACATTTTTGAGGGCCATACCCCTCTATACCGCCAATATTATCACTTGCATCTCCAAGTAGAGATTTATATTTTAAAAAATGCTCTAACTCAACATTATTATGTTCATAAAAATTCTTACAATTAATAATTTGTTTTTTAATTGGACTATAAACGCTTATATTACTGTCAATTAATTGAAGTAAATCTTTATCGACACTAACAATCATCACTACACCAGTTACTTTATGTGCTAACCAGCTAATAACATCATCTGCTTCTAATACATTAGGGTATATTTGTTTAATACCTAATAAGTTTAACAATTTCTCTATTTCATCGTGATGAGATATTACTTTTGCATTTCTCTCAACGTCTCTCGTAGCTTTATAAGCATTTTGTAATAATTCTTTACGAAAATTTGTAACGTTGTTTGTTTTTCTCTTATCCCATGTAACCCATGTTGTTGTTGGGTTAAACTTCTGTACTAACATTTTTATAGATTTAAGAAAAAGAAAAGCAACTGTAGAATTATTTTCGTTATCTTGTTTCAGTGTTCTTTCCGAAACCCAATAACTGCGATGTAGTAGATTACTACCATCTATAATCAAGTTCATATCTTTTATTATATATCTTTTAGTGTTTTTTTGCAAATAGTTAATTAAATGCTAATTATATAATATGAGCGATAAACCTTTAATTTTTCAAGTTAGCAAAGAACAAGTAGGTAAACAAGATATTAATGAATTTTTACGAACTGCATTAGCACGAGAATTTAACGGTAAAGAATACATGATCGTGCATGAAACAACTCTAGACTCTCCTACACCTTACAGTAGAGAATTTAGGAGACTCAAAGGTTTTAATATAGAGAGTGCAGGTAGAACACACACAATTTATTTTGATATAACAGATGCTCAGAATATCAATAAAGACAAGAATAGCTGGAAATTCTTTTAATAATTCCCGTACGGGTTGTCGTTGTTAGACTTTGTATAGTCAAATAGTTTATCCCCTGTAAAAACATCAATGCTATTGGGAGACACAGCTGTAAGAGCGTTGTTAAACGTAGCGTCTAACTTACCATAAGCACCTCCATCGCTTGCTTGTGTGTTTGATTTCTCAGGATCAACACCAGTCTCACTACTGTATTCAAATCTACGACATTTAATATACCATACATAATGACCTGCAAGTGGGTTGGTCATCTGTAGATACTCATCATCTCTTTCAGTTATTTCATAAATAGGTGCGCCTCTTCCGTTTGGTCTATCACCAAATCCACCATACTCAGATAATTCAATTAGATCTCCACTCTTGGGCTCTGTACCTACACCAAACGTCTCAGCGTAAGCACTAATATGTATTACAGCAGTCATATCACAATCTGCTTGAACACCAAATTTACTCAATATGATACTATCATTAGTAATATTTGAAGCGATAATCAGCTTACCTTTTAACTCAAAACCAGCAGTTGGAGACTCACCATATAAATAATCTACACTCTGTTTTGTAGTTTTATTTGTGTAATACGTAACTTCCGTACCATAGTGCTCAATCTGCTCACGCCACCACTTACTATAGTTTTCGCGTTCATTATGATTTAAGGTCTTATTAAGATACCTTACCTTGTTCATAAATTTATATTAAAGCTCTCTGGCTCTTTGAGCCATTTATTTGTATAAGGATGATACACTGCACTATACGTCTTAAGATCAATAGGTGTAGATCTTATGTGGTAGTATATCTTTCTTTTTGTACCGGTTATATATCTATCGTTAATTATTGATAAAGCTTTTTGTAATCTAAAATGCATCAATTCGGGAAAATCTGTTGTATCGTAATATACAACGATATCTATTTGAGCGTCTTTTTTAACGTTAAAGAACGGCCTTAAAATATCTCCCACTAAGACGAAGTCTTGTACTCTACGAGGCTTGAACATATCCACACTATTAAGATTTTCAATATCTGCAAGAATTTGCTCACGAACCATATCATTTAACATGGGCTTAATCTGCTTATTTCTAAGCAACATATTCTGCATTGATGGTTCATTAGTCACACTAGGGTAATGAAATACATCTTCAGGTAGACTATTCTCATTAAGGAGACTAATAGCAATATCTTTATAAAAACGGTCAAACTGCATAAGGTTATTTATACAAAAACACCCGCATAAAAATGCGGGTGTTTAAGTTAATTTAAAATACTATATTTTACTGTCTCTTTTCAAATAGGTTTGAACCTACTTTTAATTTAGAGTCTACTTTATAAGAGTTTTTAGCATGTAAGTCTGACTTCTCGATTGGCTTTAATGGTACACTATCTCCAACTTGTGCTTTACCACCTCTATCACCCTTGATAGCACCAGAAACTTTATTTGTCTTGCCTGTTAAAAGACCAATTTTGGACTTTAGACCGCTTAAAGCTCCTTTGAGATCTGCAAGAGATTCCTTCACTCCACCGTCATCACCTACAGAGCTAACAGATCCTGCACCTTCAACACCATCAATGTCTGCATTAACCTCACTCTCACTACCACCAAATTCGTTAGATAGTTCATCTTCATGTTCCTCACCTTCAACGCTACCACCAAGAGCTTGAACTATTTCAGAAAGCTTACCTACAATATCTTGCAGATCAGCAACTATGTCACCAGATTCTTCAGTACTCTCAGAAGCAACTTTTGGTGTACCTTCTTCATCAGAACCACCTTCATCTTCTTCTTCTTCTTCATGTACGTTAGGTTGAGCTGCAAGTTCTCCGTCTTCAGTTAAGACGCGCTTGAATATAGAGTCAAACTTTGAACCAGAAAAAAAGCTTTCTTTATTTAGCTTCTTAGGCTTCTCGTCATCTTTACCAACTTGTGCTTTAGGCTTATGAAGACCTTTAACAACTTCAGGGCCGTTCTTTTTAAACCCTGCTGTTACTTTAACGTCTTTTTGTATAAAGTCAGCGTCTATCTTAGGGCTTACAACAGCACTCTTCTTAGCGACTTGAACAGGTTGTTTCTTTTCATTTAAAAGAATTTGATCAGTATATGTATCTTGTAATTTACGGTCCATAGGTTTTATATATATATATTTATTTATGTATTTAATGCTTTTTTTCTGTTAGAAACCAACCTTCATAATATAAGCTAACTGATAGTATGGAGGTAGAGAATTGCTAATAGTGTGATTATGAGCTCCATCTGATTTAATAGAATGGGTATGTCCTTTATAATTTATATTTTGTGGATCTTGAGCATCTGTTAAAAACTTAACAGATTGATCATTATTAATAGAAGTAATATCAACAAACCCATCATGGTAATGTGCACCATTAGTAGATGTAGTGAGACTTGAACTACCACCTGTAGTGCCAATAGTTGTTGCGTTTGTTGCCCCCATTATAAATCTCTCTCTCAAATTAGGTGTCTGCACCCCGTTATGCACACCACCATCACACAAAGCAAACGTTTGCGGTATGTCAACACCACTCCACATTATTATTGCACCTAACGGCAAACCGTACGTATCAACATAGCGCTTAGTTGCAGCTTGGTTGTCTACAAGAGGTATACCTGACAACATAACAGCACCAGTACTTACAATATTTTTTGTTGCAGTTACACTGCCTGTTATTGTGCTGTTACCACTTAATGGTAATTTTGTTGTAATATTAAGAGCATCAATAGCCCCTTGCATAGCACTTAGATTGACTACATGTGCAGAAGAAACTGGTGTAGTATTTAAACTTAAAATTCCATTTACACTACCACCACTAGTGAAAATAGATTCGCTACGTAATGTATAAGGTGTAAAGTCTATTAATCCAATCGAGCTACTAATAGCATTTTCTACAAAATCTTTTGTTGTAACGTGCTTTGCTGATATTGGTGTAGCTAATACAGATATATTACCTTGTGCTGTGATTTGTATAGAGCTGGTAGTGTTAGTAAATCCATCAACACTACCTTCAAAAGTCATTAACTCTATTCCGTTCCCGTACACAGAAACACTGCCATCTTTTTTACTGAAAATACCTGTATTTGCGTCTGTTTGAAAAGATAAACCTACTAACGAATTGTCTCCTTGTGTAGGTGCTCCTGCTGTAACCTTAACAGATCTAAACTTAGATTCACCGTCTGCAAATAAAGCGCCGTCTTTTGTGACTGTAAACTTAGTATCCGTCCCATTATTAACAATAAGAGCACTACCAACCCCTGTCTGTACAATTTTAACAGCTTCTGTTGGTCGAGATACTTGTATAATAGTTGATCCTTTTATATCAAGTACGTGAGTAAATTCACTATTAGCACTACCTAAATTAAAATATGAAGTTTGTAATCTAGGTGCCTTCAACGGCCCTGTCAACTCACCCCCAGATAGTGGTAAATACTTAGTAAAATCACTACCAACAACATCAACTGCAGTTCTTACAAACTCAGTAGTAGCTACTCTCGTACTCCTATCACTCTGGTCAGGGGTTTTTGTTTCAATAGATTCAGTGACTTGAGCTACTCCATCTACTTGAAACTTATAGTTTGAACTCAATGTGGTACCAATAGTAACAGATCCATTTGGATGTACACACAAGCGTTCACTATTACCAGCCCATACACCAATACGCTGACCTATATTTAATTGTTGTATTCGATTGTTAACACCGTCAATACTTAAACTACCTACACGAATCTCATTCTTTGTTAAAACTATACCGCGAGTAGAGTCTAATATGATAGTAGCTGTACTCATTTCACTAGGGTCCCGTAAAGCTATACTACCTACGCGAAGTACAGAACTGTAGGAAGTGTAGCTTGCATCTCCAGTGCCTTGACCATTCTGAATGAAGAAACTTGAACCTAATCTTGCTGGTAAAAAAGTGTCCCCTAAAAGTTTCGTTTTACCAGCAACTTTTAGCTTATATTCGGGGTCAGCCTCACCACCGATACTCAACCCTCTATTCACACCCTCCACGATAGTGAGAGGGCCTGTTAGAGCACCACCTGATAAATTTAAAAATCTCGTTAACGAATCAGGGTTAACTTTAAGTTGATTGTTTACAATCTCAATCGAATACCCATCAACATCTACACGTACAAGCTCACTATCACCGAGTACATTCAAAAGACCTGCACCTACTCGCATTGCGCCCGACGTTGAGCTAGTTGCTATCCGCGGCTTATTAAACAAATCTACTAATGCGCCTGATAGAGTGGTAAAGTTATTATTAATATCTACACGAGAATTACCAACACAATCAGTTGGTTGTATCAAGGTTATTTTTGGTGAAGGAGAGTTGTTCATACTACTTATTAACAGGATGTATCAAAGTATTTATACAAAGATGTAAGATTAGACCATAAATATTTTAAACATCTATTAACTACAGCGCTTGTTACTATTTCGTTTTGACCAACAAAAATATCACTCTTTTGATAAGGTGCATCACCATATACATCGCACCCTACATTACTGTACATTAAACTACTTCTAAACAATTCAATGTTTTCGTACATACGTTGAAAAGCTCTAGTAAACACCCAGTCTTGCATATATTCCTCTGCATCTATAATAACCTCATCTATAGACCACATATCAACTAGTAATTTTGATGAATCAGTATTCATGTAAGATTTACTATTAATATTCATAAGGTCAACATATTTTACAATATAATCATTTGTAACTAAATACAGATTTCTATTTTCATCATGAAACATACTCTTAATATGCTTTAAGCAGTTTGGTGTACTAATATCTAACGTAGTAAAATTAATACCTGTACGAAAATGTTTAGTTACTTCACTAGAGGAAGATATATATAGTACTTCTTTATTGTAGTTACTACGTATTCTAACAGGTGTACCTGTTAAGCTATGCGTGTATGTGTCTATTATTTGTTCATTTATTAAGTTTAAAGTCTGTACTGTATTACTATATAATAAATGAACAAGATTCTGACTATCAACAGCAATTGATATAGGGGCTGTAGTAAGACTAATAGTTTTTAACCATTCACCACGATACGTATAAAGCTTTATACAACTGTTACCACTATCATTAACTATAACATTGGAATATATATCAACACATATATCTGTAGGGTTGTTAAACTTATATTTATTTGCACGTGAACCTATACCGTAGATACTAAAAGTTCTACCCCATTTAAGTAAATTATTTTTCTTAAAGATATAACAAGCTACGCCGTTATTTTCACGATCACATACAAACACCCTATTACCTACACCTGATGCAAGAGCTACAACATTTGAAAAAGGTACATCTTTATCTATACCTGTTATTATAGGCATAAACGGAGTAGTGAGTAGATTTGTAGAACATGCTCTTACAGTAGTATTAGTAGATGTAAACATAACACCATCACTAACAACAATATCTGTTAATACACAATTGTCATTAAAAGGTATACACGATATTGTACTACCTACAGTTTCTGCAAACCCCCCTAGACCTGGTACATCTACCACATGCCACCTCGCCCCTAAAAAACAATCACCACTAGTCAACACCTGTGAATCTGATAATAGATCTAGTATATTGTCTTGTATAGGGTTTACTTGTGCAGTATTAACATTCGTAAAAGTAGAGCATAAGAGATTCTCCCAATGTGTATCATGAAATTTACTAGTGTAATTATCATTTTGTATGTCTAGCCATGTCTTTTGCTCTGCTGCGTCTGTCTCTAAAAACGCCCATCGCCAATTATAATTACTAGTGGCAGATTGATCTGCCAACCCACAGCTTGCTGCATGCCATGAACTACACGTACGAAAAGGGGAAAGTGGTTCAGAGGATAATACCTGACTCCAAGCAACATCTTTATATAGTGCCTGAGACCACGTCCAATTACCTGAACCACACTCTAATAAACTTTCCTGACCAGCAACACCATACCAGCCAATATACTCAATACTCGACTCATCGTAATATCTAGTCTTTGATATTAAGTAGTCTAGATTTTTCTGTATATCTTTTAAGCATTTATTAATATTTGTATTACCTGCCCATGTATTTGGATATATGAAAGGGACACTTGTAACAGGTGGTGTGAACAAAACGCTCTCCTCACTATATATGTCTACATTAATATTGTCGTATTTGTTTACAACTTTAATTATGTTTGGGTAGTTATAAATTTTCGGGAGACTAGTTATTGTGGAAGGTATGTATGCAGATACACTAAAACTCTTTGTACCTACATTCTTATACGAAACATCAAAATATTGCGGTATCTCATGTTTTTTATAGTCAAAAATATTACCATCATCAAGATCCACTCTTAAACGAGTCAATCTCTCAGGCATAGTTATTAAATTGTCTACTCGTATTTTAAAGGTCATGATGTTTGCAATACATATTTATTATTAGGGTAAAGAACTACACTCGGTGTAGTATATATATGCCCTGTTAAACTTGATGTCGTAGAGCTACTAACAGTATTCCAGTCAAAAGTGATACCATTAACGCTTGGTAGCAATGGTATTACAGAGTCGTACCATGCTGTCACCTCAACTGTAAACATACTATCTTTTTTATTATCAAAATGGTAAGGTACATCTAATTGCCCGTCTACAACAACAGGCAGTGGTAAATAGCTTATATAATTAAAATTATTATCTATAATATTACTCTTCCAGTACTGTGAAGTAATAGACCATTGCACTTTCGTTACAGTGTGCTGCACTGGTGAACGTATTATATTTGTAATACTTGTAGCAGGTTGCTTTCTCCATTTCTTTTTAAAGTTTCCACCTGAAGAGACATCACTCCATGTATATGGTAGATCTGAAGCAGAATCACCTCGATAAAAGGTTGACCACTTCCACACCTCACCATACAGCCCCAAACATTCATCTAACTCAACACCATGAAGAGCTGCTTTTAGACTTACATCAAATATTGCTTCTTCTCTATCAGCCATCAAAATAGGTGAAGGTATATTGTGTTCTATTTTAATCTTGAGTGGTTCGTAACACTTAACATGTATATTTTCTCTATATCGGTTAGGCTGTAAGTCACTAGAAGTACTATAATAAAAACTATACTGTTTTTTCTCACCTGTTATATCATCAAAATAATAATTTGGTGCTTGTAGATTTAATAGTGTGTTTGGTATAGTGACTTTTAATTCGACTGGTATATATAATTCTTTACCTTTCTCACTCTTAATTCTCGCAGATGCACGAACACCCGCAGGTGTATTAAATCTTGTACCGGTCAGTGTAACAACATCATTAACTGTTTGACCTGTTAATACTGTAGCATTATGAATTGGTTCACTTGTAAGTGTCAACATCCATGTGTAGTCATAGTTATTTGTATCACTGCTCAAAGCAGAAAATGTTATATTCTCTGTATGACCTTCCCCGTAAAAGCTTACACCGCGCGATCTTTCATAGTTTGTATAATCAAGAGTTATTACTGATACACCTGTCTCAAAATAATTAGAAGGCCAACTGATATAATCTGCAACGGGTAACGTATCTAGAAAAACAACAGACATTGTCTTTGCAAAAGTGTAATATTGTGACCACCCTGCATTCTTACCTGAGCAAAATACTGTAATTGTACTTACACAAGGAGATGTACAAACAAGAGGTATACTTACTGAATTATATGAATTAAAGAGATTTTCTAATTGATATTTAGTTGAATCTGTGTTCAAACAATACCAGTACGTAGCATCTTCAAGAGTAGACATAGCTCTTAAAGTTGTAGTATACTCAGCTGACACAATATTTCTAAAAAAACACGTCGAGTTTATAGTGTTTTCATAGTTTAGATAAAAATCTAAAATAAAAGTATCCGGTGTTGTTAGCATCTCTATTATTTAATATACTAATCCCACTCTATTTTTAGTAGTTCAGAATGTGCAGGAGCTACTTTAGCTAAAGACTGTTTTATATAGTTTTCAACCAATTCTTTTACTTTTACACTATTACTATCAGTTAATTTAGATGTATCAAAGCCTGTTATATGTAATTTATAAAATTGACTTTTTGACCCTGTTAGTTGATTCTTAAACACTCTTTCAATTGTATCAATAAATTGTATTTTAGATGTAAATACATCCCATACCATATCTTTACATTTAAGGTAAGCGCGTTGAAATATTGGTAAATACTTCTGAGGTACAACATAGTTATAAAAACGCAAATCATCAAAACAACCATTATAAATTATGTCCTTCACGTCAAGTTCAGCGTTTAAATTACTATATTTACCATTTGGTGTGCCAACATAAAGAGAATTACATTTATCAAAAGTAAGAAAATATCTTGGAGGTATTTTAATTGAATCTCTCTCAATACCATCTAGATATAACAATGCTTTATTTTTATCAAACGTCACACATACATGATGCCATTGATCTATCTTTAGTAATTCAGAATCTAATCTTAAAGAATATGTTTTAAAATTTTCTTTAACTACATCTAACATCGATATATCAAAAGCTAAACTTTTTTTATTATTAAATTTAACAGTGTTAAACACTCTACTCCAATTATACCCACTAAAATCTGCAGTTGTTATTACTTTTATATCTTCTCTTAAAACTTTATCTCCAACTCTATACGGTAAATATAAACTCTTTTGTAAACCACCTTGGAGATTTATAAAATATACTCTCTTATCAAAACTCGACAACACAGCGGCGTACCATAGGTTTTCACTTGTACTACGCTTGTGTCTATAAATGAATGAAATATTTTGTTGTATAAAGTTATTGTTTAATACACCCGTAATATCTCCCAGCTCGACTGTGAAAATTAAACCGCTGTTATCTTTTGAAAGCTTACTAACTTTATTAACTTCGTGTACTGCCCATATATACCCTTCAGGGTCTACGTTAAAATTAGTAACACTTGATAATGTATTTATTTTAATGTGATTTTTATATAAGAAAAAATCTTTAGATAGATGGTAAAAATCATCACCTATAAACAAACTATTAATATATAAATCAAAAATATGAATATCATTTTTAAAATTAAACACTAAAGATGTTAATTGACTGCAAATTCTAGGCTTTAATTTAATACTATCTTTATCAAGATCATTGCTTACTGTAATGATATATTTATTAGTTGTAATAATATAATTGTTATCTTTATCTACAAAAAGTCTATAACACTCAAGATCACCTTCTTCTGTAAACTTAACAGTGTTTCTCTTGCTGTTCCCTAAGTGATCTACCTTTATTAGAGTGTGATTCTTATCGTCAAGTATAACTAACATTCTTTCCCCATCTACTGCATAATCTTTAATATTAGTTCCTAAAGAAGTCTGTAAATTTGGAGAAGTATAATTGTGAGCTTTGTTATTGAAGCAAAATAAATTGCTATGAGTGCTTTCAGCAATAAAAAAATACGGTGTATATATAAGATTTTCAAAACGCAAGCTGTAACCACCATCAAACATATTACCAACAATTTGAGAAGTGTTTATATTTTGCCAATCATCTGATTTAATCCAACACATCATTGTAAAAGATTGTGTGTTGTAGATATCACTGTGTATTATTTTAAATTCAGCGTAAGCTTGATTTGCAAAATCAAGATACTGACGATCCACTTCATTTACGCGAGTCTGTGTGCCCATCATTAAATTACCGTCACCTATAACTTGTAACTTATTGTTAAAGCCGCTAGTGTCTATACTAGCATCATCCCAGCTGGTATAATGTAATCGTAATGCAGACAAGGTGTCATTACCTGACAATGTGTCTATATGTAATGATGCAGACTCTTCACCGACATGAAAATACTCATAAAGGTTGCCACTTTCAAGCATTCTTTCAGAAACAATATCAACAAATCCGTCACCACCTTGAGATATGTACACACTAGAATTATACTGACCTATTACATTACTTTCTGCTGAAAGAGTGCCAGGGTTAAAATAGCGATCCATCCAAACAGGCTCTTCACCGCTCACACTTTTAAGCCATGAATAAAACAATTCACCATCTTGCATATAACTTGTACTTCCCCACGGTGTATGTGTAGAGTAACCTTTTTGATAACTGATAAGTCTATCCGCCATAGCAGGTATAGGGCCTGCAATAGCACCAGCTTCTATTAAACCGCTCGTTGTTATACTCACCTGTTCTGCAAAGTATGGAAAATGAAACGTTGTACTCGTGTCTTTTTTAAGAACAACCTCTCGAGTATTAGCCTGATACCCAAGTTGTATTTTATCGTGACCACCATTCTGTTCTGAACCGGTGAACAATTTATAATACTGTCTTTGTGATGGTATTGTACTCATATGTATTATATATACAAAATACCATTGGTGGTATTTAATATTGCTCGCGCACTTATATTCTCTGTAACTGTAGTTTCTGTTTCATTATAGAAATTACTAACCACAACACCACCACCTTGAGGTGTGAAGTTAGTCTTTAAGTTTAATATGTTTAATTCAGTTGTATTGTTTACTATAGCATCTTCAATATTAAAAGAACATAGTACGTTACACGGGGCATTAAATTCTTTGTTGATCTCAACATCACTATTATGATTTCTTTGACTGATATCCATAAAATATGTAACCCACTTGTTGTCTTGTATAGTGGTCGATATTTCTTCTTTTGAATACGATTTATATGTGAATAGATATGGCTGTGGTACAGTTGTACCTAATACAACACCACAAGCTTGTAATATATTATCTTTATTAATACTTAAAAATCTAAAACTATTATCTAATTTAATTTTAATAGTTACTACATTATCATATATACGCTCAATAAAAAAATTATAAAAATTACTTTCAATAATAGATAAATCATCACGTTCAACTAAAGACACAATATATGGATAATATGTATCAACCACAACAAATTTATTATCATAAATAATATTAACACACCCTTCAAGAGTTTCTGACTTTACAACAACAAGCAAGTCAGTCTCTTGAGATGCATAAAACCTATTCTTAATGTATTTTAGACCGCTTGAAACAGCGTCATTTATATGTAAAGTTATTAAAGTAGGTATAACCCCTAGTTCTTTAGTGGGTTCTTCAGCTACGATATCTGAGATGTTTATATTGTCCGATAGCACAAGCACACTACCGTTGTTAAGAGAAACATCTTTATAATTTTTAAAGATACTATTCTTAGTAATAGCTAAGCCGTTGTTGTAAAAAATGCTCTCAACATTCAAGCTTATGTCACTCTTGATATACTCAAGAGCTATTGGTTTAAGTTGATCAAAATTTTGTGTTCTCATACACGTATATTATCTTGTGTTTGTGTTAATAAAGAAGAATCGTAATCTGTAACTATAGATTCTCTTTGTTGATTTTTAATTAGATTATTCCCAATATAAGTATCAAAATCTTCACCATTAAAACCTACAGAGTTAATAAGTTTACCTTTGTAGTTTTTAATTATATTGGGTGGTGTATTACTTGACTGCACTTCACTGATATATTCACTATTTAAATCAAATGTATGAAACACTGCATGTTTGTCTATACTTGATGCATATAATATAATATCGTTAATTGCGCGAGATTTTAATAAATTAAATGTTCCTTGTTGTAAAGTTACGGCACTAATACTATCTATAACTGTAGATGAATAATCTGATGAGTGAGTATTACAGCTAACTACTGTTAGTGAAGGGTATAGAGTACTTGTACCACTAACATTATATACATGTGTAACGTCAAAATTTCTTGGGTCTTGAAGGTCAGCAGAAAAAGAGTTATTGCATGTATATAAGTTTATGTTGTTAGGGTTGAATCTACTAACTGTCAATAAACTAGAACCGTCATTAAAGTCCCATATTATTTTCTCAATAGGAAAACTACCAGCAACACATCCCTCCGCACTAAAAATAGCTGTTAGCGGGCTTGTCTTGGATGTTAATGACCTATAAAAAATGTTTGCTGTAGGGGCAATCTCCTTTACATACACTATACAATCATGTCTTGTAACTTGAGTGTATAGTGTACTTAATATATATGAATATGTAGTCAGCTTGCAATCTTCATGACCTTGAGGTGCCCATGTTTTTGCGTATGATGCACCATAGGAAGTTTCTGACCATCTTAATGGTGTATTTGATAAAGAATTTAAATAATCCCACGACCACACCTTACAATATGCATCTATACATTGTTCGGGAGATGTCCATGTCTTTACAAAAGCTTTAGGGTTTAACAGAGAATACTCCTTAGTATTCTCAAGCCAGGTGGTATCGTTTTCTTTACTGCTTGTCATATCACTCCACCCCCACATACGTTTATCTTCCCTACATACATCATACTTACCGTCACCTACACTATTCGGGAACACCTTAAAAACTTCACGAGCAATATAACTAATTCTATATGAACCAGGCATAACAAACGTGTGTGTTATTTGATCAGCTTCACTAAGTGCAAAAGAACTTTTTGTTTGACCACTATTGTATGAATCATTAAAATCAATCTCTATAAAAGTATCTAACACTTGTGTTGTGCTTGCAGATTGAGTGTATGTTTGACCACCGACTTGAAAGAGAACACACATATACGGTGCATAACCGGTTATATACGATGTGTCGATATTATTATATATCGTATTAGATATACAAGGTACGCCAGTGTCCCAGCTGTATTCTGGTGTAACTGTAGTGTGAGATTTTATTTGTAGTGAGAAAGACATATTATACTCGATGTATTATTGTTAAAGTTGTGTATTTATATTCATGCCCGCTGTCTCTCTCCCTATACTTAAGATTAATAAATATACTATTCTGCTCGTTGAGAGTTACTGTTAATTTATTCTTTGCATAGACAATGTTATCTACAGATACACTACATCTATCAATAATAATTTCAATATTTTTATTTAAAAATTCGTCTTTTAAAATCTTATTAATTGTAATAGATTTATTAGTTCTTGTATTAACATGATGTATTAATGATTCAAATATATTGTCATTAATATTAGTTATTACATCTATATCTTGAAGAATATTAATTGAATTCACATTGTAATTATAGTTGTCTACACTTATTACTATAACTGTACTCTGTAGTTTATTGTTTATATATTGTATAGTTAAGATATATCTTGAAGTGTTGAGATCTTTACACAACAATATTTCTTCTATAGAACTTACATCAACTAATTCATGTAATAGATGTTCGTTTAATTTTCTTGTATTTAAATTATACATTAAAAGACTGACAGTATTCTTGTTAATATCTACTGCTGCATAACTAAGTTCTTTTTGAATTATATCAAACCACAATAAACTTACTTTCTTATTAAGTTTAGATATTAAAACACTATCAATACTATTATTGTATATAATAGATGTATTGTAGTTATATTGTAACTGGTCAAAGCATATGTAATTTTCTGTCTCAAATACTGCTGTATTTATATGTACAGAAATATTCTGTAATTTTTCATACAACTCATTCTGCACTTGTGTAGATTTATTTTCAAAAACACCAGACAACGAAGTGAAGCTACTTTCAATGAAACCACTTTCTTTTCTAACCCACAACTCTCCAAAACTTTTTATATTAAAGCTGTCACCACTCTTATATAGAGCGTATTGATTACCATATATATCTGACTCTAGTTTATACTGCAATAACCCATTAATTTTAAATATCTTAGATTCTAGCCAAACATTAGTATCAACAAGCCCTATCTTATTATCAAACTTAAATGAATCGTCTGACCATTTCTCTGCATTTCTAAAATCATCCCAAGGCGATTGCCGAAAAGTATTAGAAGCTATACCTATGTTATTACTTCTTAGTACTTCTTGAGTAGATTTATACGGTATAAAAGATTGATGTTCTTTATATACGCTCTTATGTATATTTCCTGCTGCTGCCTGCGATGCAAGCGGTTCCTTTAACCAAGAACTGTCCTCACCTGTTACCTCAAAAAGACAATCATCACCACCAAGATTGCCTGATAGTGTTACAAACGAATTGTGTGACAGACTTTTTAATTGTGTGTGTATATCTACACCAACAAACACCGGCATACCCAAAGATGTAGGCGTGAAATATCGCTCTGTTGATTCTTTTAGATTTGTAAAAACTGGGTATGTAGCTATTGTGGCCACTTCTCGTGATAGTAGATTTTTATACGGAGTAAACGCGGAGACCTCTGTTGTCCAGCTTATACTACTATTACTACCAACATTACTATCTATTGCTGTTAGGTCAAAGGTCCAGGATGTAGGGTCTTGAGAATAGTAATATACTTCTTGCTGCTTGGCGTTTGTGTATGTGTGAAATACTATATCAGTTGTGGTATTAGTAGCAGAAATACGCGTACTATTTGATGTAATAATATCTACACTTTGAGCACTTGTGTCAATTGCTAACTTTTTCCATTCTATAAGATTTACACTTGAAAGTAAAGAAATATCTTCTGTCCATGTAAATATATTATCATGGTTATTATTAATTTGTAATATTTTTTCGTATTGAAGCGTTAGATCTGAAAACTCAAAACTGTAGTCAATATTACTTTCGTTATCATACTTAATTCTATCTCCACCTACTAATACATTACCTCTATCAGGAGTTTTCAGCCAGAAAGGTCTTGCTCCATAACTCACTCCATCGTATCTACGAGATGCATAATTCCAACCAAATAGAGGTACTTTAAAATTGAACCCACAAGGTGTGTAGGTGTTTGCTAAGGTTACGCTTTCTAGTACTGTGGGATTAACAGCTGTAATGGCTGGTATACCATATACTGTGTTAGTTTCTTCATTAAAAGAAAAGGGCATTGCAACATCAACTTCTTGAGTATTGTATATGGTCTGAAATACAGGTACATCTATAGTTACTTCCTGTTCTTTTAACGTAAAATATACACCTGATTGAAGTACCAGCTCTATATTAAGATCTACAGACTTAACTATATTATATTCTAGCTGATTTTGCGGTGCTATCGGCGTAACAATAACATCTATACCAGTTACATTTAAAGTGTTTACATTACCCCACAAAGGTACAGGTATAGTATAAACTGTTGACAATGAACCGTTACCAATTAACGTGTTGTGTGTATGTATTAATGTAGTTAAACTTACACCAGACACACGACCTGTCATATTACTTATTTGCGCGCTATTTATAACTGTCTCTGTTGTAAATAAATTAACATCACTGACACGCACCGTCAAGCTTGATAAAATTGAACTAAATGTTAACTTAGAACTACTAGTATAAGTTGTAATATCTACATCTGCTATACCAGTCGACAGCTCTGTTCCAATTGTAACTGTTTGAGGCACACTGCTAAGTACAACACCACTCATCTCTATACAATACAGACCTGTGTACATTGGTGTAAATGAAAATACAGGCGTGTTGTTATACAATTGTACAGCTGAAGGTTGAATAGTATTGATGTCTTTTAAATCTAAAGTATCAAAATAACTCAAACTCCAACTTACTGTCTTTAACTGTGACACATCAAACGCAGGTGTTTGTTCTGGTGTAACAGGCACACTATCTGTAGGCAGGGGTGTAGATACAACTATTGGTATAGAATTACCAATAGAAATTTTATCATAAGACCATGCACTAGATATTGTTTCAAGTATCTCTTGCGGTACAGCATAACTACTAATAGTGTTGTATGTAACACTATTAGCTCTATCATACATAATATAATTACCTGGATATAATTGTATATCTGTACCTGTACCTACACTACTCAGCCATTCGCCATTACTGTCAATAACAAGATCAACCCATTTTGCTGTTCTATAAGCTTTATCAAAACTATATGTTTTTCTCAAGAACGGCATAATCTTATCACCACTATCTTGATCACCGTAATTTGTTCTATAATAACAATAACATCTTCCAGCACTTAAAGTGAAATCATTTGTCCACTTACCGTCACCCCAGCTATAAGGAGTCCTTGTTTGATACCACGCAAAGTTCTTACTGCTTTTGTAATCATTACTATCTTCAATGCCTCTCCATGTACGTAAGTTAATTACTGGTTGTAGCGAGTCTACAAGCATTATACTATCTGCTAGTCTATTATGCTCATCATATGAGAGACCGTTATGACCAAAACTCGTGTTGTACACTTGCTTGCATGTGCACGAGACTGCATCTACGTATGTAAGTTTATTTTTAAAATATGTACATTCCTGTGTATGTTTTTTATTTCCAAAGACTAACGAAATAGGTATGTTGGGGCCAGTCCAAACAAATATACTATACTCATTAGGATCTACTCTAAGACTAAACCCTGGCTGTTGTATATATTCAACATCTACAGAACTCACAGACTCTCCACTCAGCCAAGCAGCGCCAATTATAGACTGAGTAGGCATTCTAAAATTCTTAC
>Ga0209297_1000431_pt1 | contig 27210 bp, 28 predicted proteins | sample S_130805_MF_Meta_FD_187322 | JGI IMG/M metagenome (GOLD analysis project Ga0209297, IMG submission 187322) | Freshwater microbial communities from Lake Simoncouche, Canada to study carbon cycling - S_130805_MF_MetaG (SPAdes) (version 2) | ecosystem: Environmental > Aquatic > Freshwater > Lake ...
GCGGAGATCAGAAATGGTAAATCGCGAAGCCCGCTCGCTCAATGAAACCCACCCGCGGGCAACTGCCGTCCAATCAGCAAAATCGGCAATATTTAATTGAGCAGCGTTTAATTGAGCAGCGTTTACTTGAGCACGGTTGAGGCCAGACACCGATGCAGAAATCACCAATGCTGCACGCACTGATGTCCGATGCCCCACTGGTATCACGGTCGGTTCACGAGGAATCTCGAGACCTGGTGCTGGCCATTCTCCGGCAGATGACCGAACCGCAACTGGTCGCGAGACAAGTAAGTCTTGGCGATCAATGGCAATAGCAATCGCCATTGGCGAATCATTTTCAAATTCCATCATGAGAGCAGAACTACCCAAACGGCCTGTCGCAACCCAGACCCGCTGGATGACATCTCCACCCGGAATTCGTACACGAGTTTCAAGAACTGGCGCACCATCAACAGATCGTTGTCGTACTGCGACTTCATCGGCAGGAATATGCCAACGATCATCTGCTGCCACATACCACTTCACCGCTTCAGTGTCGTCCCACGGATAGACGTCACCAGCAGTGGTCACAGTTGCACGCCACGGTTGGCCAAGAATTCCGATTGTTCGCCCGTGAACCGTTAACTCATTTGGTACTTCATTTGGTACTTCACTTGACACTGTCTTAACCAATTTCACTTCTCCGTCGTCTTTGCATCAGTTGCGCAACCGCATCTGCCGCACTTCGTCCTTCGTGGCATACCGCCACCACTTGTTCAGTGATTGGCATTTCGACGGAATAACGCCGAGCCAAGTCAAGCACAGCGGGCGAACTCTTGACACCTTCGGCGACCATGGTCATCGATTCCAAAATGTCGCTGATTGATTCGCCCTCACCAAGACGCCGTCCAACCATGTTGTTTCGGCTTTGTGTTGATGCACATGTTGCAATCAAATCGCCCATGCCCGCCAGACCCGCGAAGGTATACCCATCCCCACCCATCGCCATACCTAAGCGCGACATTTCGGCTAGCCCTCGAGTAATCAGCGTTGCTCTGGTGTTGTCACCAAAACCCATACCTGCCGCCATTCCCGAAGCAATCGCGATGACGTTCTTGACGACCCCGGCCACTTCACAACCAACGATGTCGGGATTGGAGTACACCCTCAATGTGGGCTGAGAAAATATCTTTTGCAATTCGTCAGCGATCACTTTGTCGTTGATCGCCACAACCGCCGCTGCTGGTTGACCCTGCATGATTTCTCGAGCCAGGTTCGGACCAGTGAGAACTGCAACGGGATGACCCGGCATCACATCACTCACGACTTCACTCATTCGCTTCAATGAACTTCGTTCTAATCCCTTAGACAAGCTCACAATGGGCACCAACGGACGAATAAACCGCGCTACGTCAGTGGCCACTTCACGGAAACCATGCGACGGCACCGCCATCACCACTACATCGGCGTCACTCACTGCCTGTCCGATGTCAGAAGTGAACTCAAGCGTCTCAGGCAAGGAGAAATCGCTGAGATAATCCGGATTGCTACGAGTCCGAGTCAGGGCATCAGCAAGTTCAGTTCGCCGGGCCCACAAAATGGTTGACGTGTTCGCCGCCGCCAGGCAAGCAACGGTCGTTCCCCATGATCCTGCCCCGATGACAGCAACACGAATTGATGGGTGGTTCACCGCTCGGACCATGATCCGAGCGTATACGGCGCAGAACGACTGTGAGTCGTCCCCACGTTGAGCCAAGGTCATAGGCTCGTATCCGTGGCCCAGCATGTAGCACTCATTGTCCCAGTGCGTGGCTTTGATGACGCGAAAAGCCGATTGAGTTCAGTCTTGAATCCATCTCAGCGACGAGCCCTCGCACAAAACTGTGCCCGAGGTGTGTTAACTCGTACCGCGTCGTGTTCACGATTTGTCGTGTGCGACAACAACGAAGTTGCTCAATGGGCAGTGTCATGTGATGCCACCCCGATTCGTGTGACTTCTCAGGGGCTCAATGCTTCGCTGACCGAATCCATCCCACTCATTAGCCACCACTCACTTATTGATCTCTTTCTCATCAGCCATGCCGATCTGCCTTTATCCGAGCCGCTCGATCAAATCATTGAGAGTTTGCAAACTAATGATCATGAAACGTCAATCATCATCTGTCCCGATCGACACCACGACGGCACCAATGTTTTAGGTATCCCGGCAGCGCTCATCGGCAGTTGGAAGTTTCAATACGGGCAAGGTTCATTCGCTCAGCACTTGCAACAGGCCAAGGCCACTCATCTGCCGATTCGTGTCATCGAAGATCATCAGATCGGACTTGACATTGACACCGCAGATGATCTCCAACATCGTGATCTCATCAATATCTTGCCAACTCTTATTCCCGAATGGACGAACCCGTGACTCAAAGTAACGAACCAGGTCAGCCTGCTCCCGCAGTCAATACCAAGATCTCGAGTGTTGATGTAGATACACCCTCTGTTGCACTGGCGATTGGTGCCCATCCCGACGATATTGAATTCGGTTGTGGTGGAACCCTTGCCAAGTGGGCGCAAGCCGGTTGCCTCGTCCATCACTTGGTCCTCACCGATGGATCGAAAGGCACCTGGAACGCTGATGCCGATATCACGCAATTAATTGCTCAGCGTGAAATCGAACAAAGAGAGGCTGCTCGTCGACTGGGAGCACAAGGCGAAGTTGTTTTCATGCACCAAGTTGACGGAGACCTCACTGACACTCGTGAACTTCGTGGTGAGATCGCCCGCCAGATTCGTCGACTTCAACCCCAAGTAGTACTCGGCCATGATCCGTGGAAGCGTTACCGTCTTCACCCCGATCATCGTCACGCCGGATTTCTCACCTGCGATGCCATCGTCGCCGCCCGCGATCCACATTTCTTTAAAGAACACGGCATCGCCCATCACCGCCCACAACATTTATTGCTGTGGGAGGCCGATGAACCCGATCATGGTGAAGATATTGGAAGTTTTATGGATCAGAAGATTTCTGCACTGCTCGCTCATGAATCACAATTTGAAAGCACCATGAAGGCAGTCGACCAAGAGGCTCTCGAGAAATTCTCGCAGCGGATGCGTCAGCGCATGATCGAGCTTGGGCAACGTATTGATCGTCCCGCCGGCGAGATCTTCAAGAAAATCTCCGACCTTTAGCCCAACCTGCTGTCAGATTTTTCGAGTCGGCGCTCCCGCAAATGCTTGAGCGATGCGCATCCATGTGGTCGCCGAATCTCCCAGAACTGTTAAATGAGAATCTGACACAGCTCGCCTTTGCGTCACGACTAAGCAAAAATCTAAGGCATCACCGAGAACTCGCTGATCAGAAGTTTCATCGCCCCAAGTCCACGACTCTCCGTCAGGCGCTGTGAGTTCAACCCGAATCGATTGGCTGTCGTCGGGTAGTTGATTGATCATCAAACTGAATGCTCGTGCTCCCACGCCGATATGGGCGACGTGTTTCAGTCGAGCCGAAGGTGAACGCTCTACCCCAACTGCTTCGGCTACGTCGTGGCCATGAGCCCAACACTCCATCAACCTTGCGGTCAAGAATGACTTCACTGCCATCGACGGTCCGTACCACGGAACTCTGACTGTTGGATCAACTCTCTCGGCAGCATCAATGAGTGCCAATCGTGAATCCCGCCAAGCCTGGAAAAGTTCGACTCCAGGAACCTGTCGACCTAACTCAACTGACAAGTCCCGTGGTGCCGATGACATGAGGTGTTGGCGATCAACTGCGAAGGCCTCAGGGTCATTCATCGCCAAAGCGGCGCGTTCATCAAAAAATTGCAGGTGACTGATTTGGTCAGCGATCGTCCAACCTGGGGAATCTGTCGCCAACCGCCACGTTGCTTCATCAAGATCGGCGACGACCTGGTTGAGTGAATCTTGCTCAGACTCAAGATCGGCGATCATGTCATTCAGTGTCATGAACTCATGGTGGCAGATCGAGCAGACCGGTCATTGGCTCGAACCTGCCAGAAAAAAGAATTGAGCGGGGGTTGCCCCCCGCTCAATCAGTTCCAGTCCCGAAAAGATCGGGATGAAATCACTTTTTCTTAGCTGCTGCCTTCTTACGTGCCGGAGCGCGCTTAGCTGCTGCCTTCTTACGTGCGGGAGCCTTCTTTGCTGCTGCCTTTTTGCGGGCAGGAGCCTTCTTTGCAACCTTCTTAGCTGCTGCCTTCTTCTTGGCGGGAGCCTTCTTGGCCGGAGCCTTCTTTGCTGCTGCCTTCTTCTTGGCCGGAGCCTTCTTAGCAACTTTCTTAGCTGCTGCCTTCTTACGGGCGGGAGCCTTCTTTGCTGCTACTTTTTTGGCCGGAGCCTTCTTCTTTGCTGCCATGGGAATATCCCTTTCTGTTTGTTATTGCTTATTTGTTTGGATTAAGAAACGCTTTGAGCGTCGAGCTCGCAGTGAACTTCATTTGGCGTGACGCAGGAGACTCCATCGAAGCACCTGTCTGCGGATTACGAACCGTGCGGGCGGCACGAACTTTCGTGGTGAACGAGCCGAAGCCCGGCCATGCCACTTTGTCGCCTGTCTTGGTCGCATCCACTAGCTGGTCAAAAAATGCACCCAGCGTGCGCTCGGCGTCCGCCTTGCTCACGTCGGCAACTTTTGCCACTGCGTCGATCAACTCTGCCTTGGTCATTCGGATTTATCCTTCTCAGTTCTCGGGTGGAACTCTCCTTATTTGATAAGCAATGGAGAGCTATTACAAGTATTCATTTAATTGCAAATGCAACAATCGCTCCCCGGACCAAGCGTGTGGCGAAATCGAACCGATAAAACTGCGTCGTGAACGGTCGTGACACAAGCCCATTCCCCGACGAGCAACCACAGTTTGCCATGCGCGCCCAACACTGTGGTGGATGCTGACAGACCTCTGCCCGACTTCCTCGCGCCCTTCCTCTCGTCCGGCAATCGCACCGAACGTTCACAAAAAGTTTGCTCGGAAATCCCATCTGCGGACCTTCGGTCAAGTCACAATGAGATCACTGCACATATTGAGCTAACCAACTTAAAGGGGATTCGGTGACGAAACTGCTGAGGGCCAAAGAACTCACGAATGACACGAGCGATGATGATCTCGGCGGACCCTCATCACAAGCCTCCCCCCGGCACGACAAACCTTCAACAGTTCCGACACGAGTTGTCCTCGACACGTCTGTGCTCATTGCTGACACCAATTGCTTGTTGGCCTATCCCGACTGCGACATCGTCATTCCGCTAACAGTTATTGAGGAATTAGATGGTTTGAAGAGTCGCCCAGATGATGTTGGGCGCGCCGCACGCGCCGCATTGCGCGGTCTCGAAGAGATCCGTATGAAAGCCGGAGGGTCACTCGCCCACCCTGTTCGCATTCACCCCGAAGGAGCAGAGGGATCAAACAACGCCACAGTTCATATCGAGATCAACGGTATCCAAAAGCATCTGTTGAATGAGCACGGACTTGACGCCAACAAGGCAGACAACCGCATCATCGGTGCCGCTCTTGGCCAAGCCAACCATGCTCCGACCCATATGGTTTCCAACGACGCCGCACTTCGCCTGAAAGCCGCGCACCTGGGATTGACCGCTCACGAGCACCACCTCGTCGGCCGCCAATCTTCGTCACGTCCTCTCGGCTGGATCACGGTTGACACATCCAGCGAACTTGTGGACGAGCTCTACGACGGTCGGTCCATTGACGTGGCCGAAGTCGCACCAGCCGGATCTCTCGCCGAAAATTCTTTTGCGATTTTGCGGGCTGGCTCCCAATCTGCCATGGCGCGATGCATCGACGACGGTCTGAATCTCATCCCCCAGGCATCGCCTGAAGCGTGGGGACTTCGCTCGCGTTCAAAGGAACAACGGTTCGCTCTCGAACTATTACTCGACCCTGAAGTCAGCGTCATCGCGTTAGACGGACGTGCCGGAACCGGCAAGACGGTTCTGGCAATTGCCGCTGGCCTCGATCAAGTGGTCGAACAACGGCGATATGAAAAGTTGGCGGTGTACCGACCACTCGTTCCAGTGGGACGAGCCGACGTCGGCTTTTTGCCAGGTGGTCTTGATGAGAAACTCGATCCGTGGATGTCAGCGATTCATGACGCGATCGTCGCATTGACCGATCAACGCTCAAATCGCGAGGCCCGCACCATGATTGATGAACTCATTGCTCGCAATCAACTGTCGCTTGAATCGGTGACCTTCCTGCGCGGACGGTCACTACATCGGCAAATTGTGGTCGTTGACGAAGCACAAAACCTTGAGCCCACCACGCTGAAGACAATTTTGACGCGAATTGGCGAGGGCACCAAAGTGATCTTTACTGGTGATACCAGCCAAATCGATGCGCCGTATCTTGGCGAATCCAACAATGCACTTGCGGTTCTTATTGGGGCTTTCCGTGGGCAGAAGTGCTTTGGACACATCACATTGACGTCTTGCGAGCGCAGTGAAGTGGCCTCGTTAGCCGCCGAGTTGCTCTAACTCTGCGTTTCCTCGTCCGTCCTTCAGAGTGTGACTTTCGCCTATTTCACGAAAACCCTTGACACTTGCCATTTTCGGTTTTAGTGTTAAATACGTACGACGTGGTCTTGCCCCCTCTTGATCTCGTCGCCCACCCGATATCGGCGGCGAAGCCACAAGCTTCGCCGCCGATACACCAACAACTATTTTGCAAAGGCAGCGTGACATGTCAGCTCTGGAAGCCTTCAAACTCAATGTCGAACCCTCAGCGAACTGGATGGATGACGCAGTCTGCAAAGGCCGTACCAAACTGTTTTTTGCACCAAAGGCTGAACGCCCGCAAGCCCGAGTTCGCCGTGAGGCTCAAGCCCGCTTGCTCTGTCGCACCTGTCCTGTCTCTGAGCATTGCCAGGTGTTCGCCCGTGACAGTCGCGAATACGGATTTTGGGGTGGCGAGTCAGAAGAAGAACGACACCTCGCCGGATACACAGTTGCTGCACCTATCGGCATTCGGGCGCGAGGTATGCGCTCAGTGAGTTGAGTCGTTCCACTCAACTACTTCTCTGAACGACGTTTCTCTGAACGACGTCACGAACTCTGAACGACGTCACGAACTCTGAACGACCCCGCATCTAGGGTGATGTCAGTGGAATTACCTAACCAAAGTGCGAATCTGTCGGCGAATCATCCGTCGAGTGTGCTGGAGTCATCACACGCCTCATTTGCTGTCGTCGATGTCGAGACCACCGGACTTCGCTTTGATCGCGATCAGATTTTGCAAATAGCCGTGGTGCTCCAAGATTGGGCTGCCCGCCCAACATCGGTTTGGTCGACTTATGTTCGTCCATCTCAATTTTGGTCCCGCGATCTTGGACCACAACATGTCCATGGTATTTCTCGCCGAAAATTGATATTCGCTCCGACGACAGCACGGGCCATGCAAAAATTTGCGCACCTCACCTCGGGCCGGATCCTTGTCGCTCACAATGCCGAGTTTGATACCAAGTTCTTGAAAGCCGCAGCGCTTGAGAACCATGTCGAACTCAATTGGGCTGGAGTTCTGTGCACTCTCAAGTTGTCACGCAAACTTGACCCACAACGTGAGCAGACTCACAAACTTTCAACATTGTGCGAAAAGTACGGGGTTGCTTTAGACCAGGCCCACCATGCCGAACATGATGCTCGAGCAACGGCTGAGGTTCTCCCCCATCTACTCACGGCTCACGGTATTACCGACGCCGAATCACTTCAGCCGTTTATCCGCTCGTAACGCTGCAAAATCAACTGAGCAGTTTTTGATCCGAGTTGCTGCCAGTCAGTTGGGTCAACAACAACTGCATGAGCCCCCAATCTGACAAGCAACCTTTGCATCCAACGCTCGGTATTCGCGACGACTTCAACAGTGATCCAATCAGCATGTTGCACAACCTGTCCCTTCGGAACAGTTCCGATTGACACGTCGGGGTACTGCTCAAGTACCCACAACCATGCGGGATCAACCTGTAAAAGAACCTTGCGCTGTTCATCGGACTGTGCAAACCAACCAGAGCGCGGTGTTGCCACAAAATCGTGACCCTCGGTGGTCGTCACTAACTGCTCAAGTCGATCCAATCTAAATGTTCGTTCGGCCCGGGCTGTCAAGTCTTGGGCTCGTAGGTACCAATGATCTTGATCAAGGAAAACTTCAAGGGGAGCAACCCGTCGTTGCGCTGATTGCCCCGTCGCAACCGACCAGTAGTCAAATTCAATGACAACCGAATTGCGAATGGCCGCACTTAAAGTTTCAACCGACTTGGGGGTTTCAAGTTCAACCACAAATGAGTCATCGAGATTCAGGTCAATGGCTTCACTCACTTTGGCAATCGCCTTCGACAACGAACCCGATTGGTCCATACCGGGTAGTTGTTGAGCCGCCGTTGCCGACGCGATCAACGAAAAGGCCTCAGGTACGGTCAGTCGCAAAGGGCGTTCAAAGTACTTGGGAATTCCGAAATGCACTTCGTCATCGTCAACCCAGAGATCGATGAGGTCCCGTGGGTCTTGCGACACTCCGCACATTGAGGCGAGCGTTAAGTCGGCAACCAAATCAGCGACAGACATCCCAAAATGATCAGCCATTTCTTGCGTCGAGACGGTTTGACGTTCCATGAGCCATGGCAACATCACCAGCAATCGACGCAATCGGATATTGACGGGACGCGGTCCTCGCCGAATCATGCCTGAACCCCACGAGCAAGTGCGGTCAACCACTCAACGACATGCTGACGCAATTTCGCCGGCTCAAGAACTTCAGCCCGATCAAGAAATCCAAGTAACCAATGTTCGAATGCCTGAACATTCGCGCACGGAATAACGAACGTTGCCGACCCATCTCCGTGTCGCTCAACAAGAGACTCCGACCCATACTGACCCAGCACCGTGTTGACATCGGTGGCATCAATTCGAACTTTGGCGATATCGCCGCCGACATCAATGGAGTCGGGCAATTCTTTGAGGTCAGTTGGGAAAGATGTTCGGACATCAAATCCCAAGGGGCGCTCGAAAGTTTCGCCCTCAAGCAAAACAACTTCGCTCGAAATACGGTCAACGCGAAATGTTCTCATGGCGTTGACCGACCGATCATTACCGACCAAATACCACCAACCCGAACGCGCCAATAACCCAAACGGCTCAAGTTCGCGGACACGACCGTTGTAGGTGAACGACACCACTCGTAAGCGACTCATCGCTTCGTGAAGACTTGGCAATTTTTGATCGACAGGCAAAGACGCTTGAATCACCGGTTGCGGACTCGCCTTCAAACCAGAGTCCATATCAACTTTCCAAAGTGCTTCTTCGCCCCATGACTGACCCATTCGCAAAGCTGAAACAGCAATTCGTAGTGCAGCAGCCTCGTGCCCCGTCAACTGCAAGTCACCTAACTCGTAAGCACTGCGATCAATGCGGTAGCCCGTGATGCCCGCCTTGTCTCCACCTTGCACTTCTGAACTAATGGGAATGCCTTCTTCGCGCAGAATGGATTTGTCTCGCTCAAAGGCCGCCCGTGCGGCAACCAGATTGTCGGGATACTGCCCCTTTAACTCGTTGCGAATCTCATCAAAAGTGAGATGGCGTCGCGTTGACAGGAGCAACGCCAACAAATTCGTGACACGTTCAAGTTGATGCACAGTGACTCAGACCCTTATTGATTGTTGTTTTGACGATGATCTATAAACCACGACAAAAGAGTGTGGGTTGAAGAATCGAGTTCTGGGTGGTTGTGAGTAGAAAAATCGACGAGCGTCGACCCAATAGAGAGGGCAAGTTCTTTTCCGAGTTCGACTCCCCACTGATCAAAACTATTGATATCCCACATGACGCCTTCGAAAAAAGTGCTGTGTTCGTAGAGGGCGATCAACTGTCCAAGAACAGCAGCTGACAACTCTGGAGCGACAATCGTTGTACTTGGACGATTCCCCGCAAAGGCGCGGTGCGGTCTCGCCGAACTATCGGGTAGTTCGTCAATATTTCGCCCAAAGGCCAATGCCCGACTTTGGGCCAACAAATTAGTGAAGAGCAGTTCGTTGCGAGATGCATCGTCAGCCGATGAACGCGCAAAGCCGATGAAGTCAACCGGCACAACATCGGTCCCTTGATGTAGCAACTGCATAAAGGCATGCTGACCATTTGTACCAGGCTCACCCCAAATCACTGGTGAAGTTGCATAGGGAACGCGCGTGCCATCGCTTCTGGTGGATTTGCCATTCGATTCCATGATCAGTTGTTGCAAATAAGCAGGGAATCGACGCAGATCAAATGAATATGGAATAACAGCTCGACTGGAGGTTTTCAGTGCTGCAGTATTCCAGATATTGATCAGCGCCAACATCAAAGGAGCATTCGCTCGCCCTGTGGCTTGTGCGGCATGGGTATCCATCGAGTGCATCCCGCTAAGAAATTCAAAAAACACTTCTGGTCCGACTGCGATCATTACCGATAACCCGATTGCTGACGGCACTGAAAACCGACCGCCAACCCAATCCCAGAACGCGAACATATTTTTGGTGTTGATTCCGAACTCGCTGACCGCTTCAGCGTTGGTGCTCAGAGCCACAAAATGATTTTCAACCGCAGATTCGCCAAGTTGACCAGCTAACCAATCACGCGCCGCTCGAGCGTTGGCCAAAGTTTCAACCGTCGTAAAGGTCTTTGATGCAACGATGAAGAGTGTTTCAGCTGGGTCAAGTCCGGCGAGATTGGCTTCAAGGTCGGCGGGGTCGACATTTGAAACAAATCGACACGAGATGTCAGGCGAACGATTTCCGCGCAATGCCTCGTACACCATCGCTGGACCGAGATCACTGCCACCAATGCCAATATTGATGATATTGCGGATTTTTCGACCAGTTGAACCAACGAACTCGCCTAATCGAATCGCCTTGGCCAAGTTGGCCATCTGATCAAGAACCGACCAAACTGCCGGAACAACGTCCACTCCATCAATCAAGAATTGTTCGCCGCGTGGAGTGCGAAGCGCCACATGACCGACTGCTCGGCCTTCGGTGAAATTGATTCGTTCGCCATTGGCCATCCGCTCGAAAGCCGATGCCGCGCCGCGGGCACTTGCGAGATCTAGCAACCGTCCGATCGCGATTTCGTCGACTAATTGTTTTGAGTAATCAATGAGCAGATCACCAGCCCGAATTGTCATCTGCGATGCCCGATCGGGGTTGTTCGCGAACTCGGCTCTGAGTGACTGCGGTGGCGAGCACGACATGATCTGCGACCATTCAGGCAGGGTCTCAAGGGCGTCCACAGGGGGAACGCTAGTAGACGCTTCAGCGGATGATAGGAAGAAGCCGTGAGTTCTGATGCACTTGAGTCACATACCGACTCAAACCACACCCCTACAAAGAGCTCAACTGACTCCCAAACTCCCGATCGAACTGGCGTATTAGCCGGAGTCTCGGCCTATTTACTCTGGGGATTCATCACGGTGTACTGGAAGGCCCTGAAGGCCTTCGCACCCCTCGAACTCATTGGATACCGCATCTTGATGTCGGCTGTTCTACTAGTCGTCATCCTCGCAGCAAAGGGTCGCCTCACTTCACTCGCAAAAAAGCTCTCAGCCGATCACTTGTGGACACGCGTCGCCTGTACCGCCTTACTTCTGGCCATCAACTGGACGACTTATGTTGTCGTCGTTCACGATGGCAAAGTCATTGAAGCCGCCCTCGGGTATTTCATTGCTCCCCTTGGCACGATGCTGATCGGCGTAAAAGTTCTGCATGAGAAAATTCGACCAATCCAACTTGTCAGCGCGTTGCTTGGTCTTGCAGCAGTCGTAGTTCTCACAATCAGTTATGGACGGGTCCCGTATATCGCACTAGCAATGGCGGCCTCGTGGGCTTTGTACGGATTGTTGAAAAGGCAGGTCCCGTTGCAGCCGCTCGAGAGTTTGATGTCGGAAACAATTTTCCTTGTCGTACCCGCGATTGCGCTCATTTTCTGGTTCTCTCGATATGACGACTCGGTCATACAGTCGGCAAATTTCTGGCACATCATTTTGGTTTTGCTCTCGGGAGTTGTCACAGCTGTTCCACTTTTACTATTTGCGACCGCCGCCCTGAAGTTGCCGCTCACCGTCTTAGGACCAATGCAGTATTCGGTTCCGACCATCAATTTCCTACTCGGCTGGCTGGCGTACCACGAGAAAATGTCGCCCAGTCGGTTCGTCGGATTTGGGTTGGTTTGGATTGCGTTAGTGATTGTCACAATTGATTCAATACGTCGTGCCCGACGAAGTTCGGCCTTGAGTTAGTTCAGTACGCTGTCACGGTGAGGATTCATATGGACATCAAACGCACCCGAAAATTGGGCCTTGCATTCAGCGCCTTAAGTTTGCTGACTTTGACCGCCGCGTGCTCAACATCGCCAAAAAATTATAAATCCGAGGGTGAAAAGTTTCTCGAAAGTAGTGACCTCGCCAAAAGCGCTGGATACCACTACAAGTACGCCCTTTGTGACCAGCCGCAATCGATCCAAACAGGAACCCAGTACGCCTGTTCAGCCACCGATAACGACGACAACAGTTGGGAATTCATTATTGAAATCACCGGCGACCGCGAACTAACTGTCGTTTCTGGCAAAGTTGTCAGATAGCGAGGCTTAGGCCTTCTTCTCGACCAATTTCCAAGCAAGCGGCGTCAACAATCCAGCGAAAGCAAGTTTGACAAGGTCACCAGCGATGAATGGAGTCAAGCCCCAATTGATCGCATTTTCCTCACCATTGAATACTGGAACATGCAAGCTATGCGCTAACCAAAAGACACCGAAGACATAAACGATCGCGCTACCTGCCAACATTGCGGGCAAAGAAGTTGCAAAGTTACGATCTTGACCGCGCTCGGCGAGATAACCGACAAAAGCAGCAGCGACAACGAAACCAAACAGGTATCCGGCGGTGCTGCCTGTCGCGATATGCCATCCGGCCTTCACGCTCGTGCCTGAATCATCGCTGGCATACCAGGCGATTGGCATAAAAATTCCGGCAAGCCAATACAAGCTCATACTCAAAGCACCTCGACGCCAGCCGAGAGCAGTACCTGATAACAGCACGGCCAATGTTTGACCAGTTATCGGAACCGGGGTGAAACCGAGATTAAATCGCACTTGAGCCAACACCGCGGTGAATACAGCGAAACTCACGACCAGAACTGCATCACGAACAATGCGGTTTGTGCGCTCTGACGTTTTGCCGACAATATCAACAAGAGTCTTCGGGGTTGTGGAAATTGCTACTGACATACGTACCTCCTGAGTGCGATGTCAAAAATCTACCAAGGTCAAGCCATTCCAACCCACTCCAAATTCCGATAATTTGCGCTTTGAGCACCCCAGGATCAACAAGCCCCCATCCAAACTTTTGCACCTGATGCCAGTTGACGTTCAAATGTGACACGCTGGAGATGTGAGCAATCAGGAACCAAGTCTCGATGAACAAATCACGATTCTGCCGTGGTGGCAAAACCCCCTGAATTTCATTGCCCTCGGACTTTCAATGTTGATTCTCGGCGCTGGCATCGGTTACTACTTCGGCGACTCTGCCGCAACGCCAGACCAAAACAAGGTTGATGTTGGGTTCTTACAAGACATGCGTTATCACCATGATCAGGCCGTTCAGATGGCCTACTACTACCGAACGTCAGTGACAGATCCACTTCCGCGCCTCAACATCATCGCTGAAGAAATTCTGCTGTCACAACAATTAGAAAGCGGCCGAATGGTGCAACTTCTTCGTTCTTTTAACGCCATCGAAGCCAATGACACTGGAACCGCCATGACGTGGATGGGTCATGGCATGCCGATCGATGAGATGGACGGCCTCGCAAGCCAAGCCGAACTTGATTCTTTGGCTGCCGCAACTGGCGACGAGGCATCAAAAATATTTGCAACATTGATGATTAATCATCACAACGGCGGAATTGCTATGGCGAAATATGCGATTGAGCACGCCTCAAACAACGATGTGATCAATATGGCAAAGTCAATGGTCAAAGGCCAACAAGCAGAAGTCGGCGAACTTCAAGCGATCCTTGATTCGCTTAAATAAAGAAAAGTTCAGAACAGCGTATGTTTTTCTCGGCTCCCCGCAACAGAAAAAAGTTTGCTGTCATTTTTGTTCCTGCGATTTTCAGCATGGTTGCATGCTCCGCACCAATTAACTCTGTCAGTCTCATTTCAAGTGAAAACCCCACGACAACTTCAATCGCGGTAGAAAATCTTGATCTCCCGTACAACGAATTTTTACCACTGGCTATTGAAGACATCCAGAAGTTTTGGGAAAACCACTACAACGATATTTATGGCAATAACTACTCTGACTTGGCTGGCGGAGTGCATGCCGCTTACCCCAATTCAACTGAGGTCATGCCAAGTGGATGCGACTACGCAGGCGACTACACATATGTTGAAGACAATGCTTTCTATTGCGATGAAGGGGATTTCATCGTTTATGACGACGCCAAATTGTTTCCTGAGTTTGCAAACCAATTTGGCCCGTTGGTCACCGCAGTCATTCTGGCCCACGAATGGGGTCACGCGATTCAAAGTCCTGCACGCAACGATGTGATTTATTCACTTCGTAGCACAACGATCGAACTGCAAGCAGATTGCTTTGCTGGAGCGTGGGTCGGTCATGTCCAATCTGACACCATTAATGGCTTGTCATTTTCGGAAGCCGATATCACTGGCGCACTTCTAGGAATGATGCAGATCGGTGATTCACCGGGTGATTCGTCTTACGACCCCAGTGCTCATGGTTCTGGGTTCGATCGCGTGAGTGCTTTTCAAGATGGTTTTGTCGGCGGCCTTGCACCGTGTGCCGGATACGAAACCAACGAGCCTGAGCCTGTTCAGTTTGGTTTCAGCCCAGATGAAATGTCTCGCCCTAGTCCCGGAGACTTCCCGTTCGATCAGGACATGTTCACATCGCTCGGACATGACCTCACGCTTTTTTGGACAGCCTCCATGGCTACTGATGTTTCATGGATTCCGCCAACACTTGTTGTTGATTCTTCAAGTGATGCTTCGGTGCTGTGTAGCGATAGTCAGGTCGACCTCATCGTTGAAGGAGTTCACTTCTGTCACGCTGACTCAACGGTAATCATTGACGAAACTGTTGCCCGAAACCTGTACACCGATACTCCGGGCGACTTTGCCGTGGGATATCTCGCGGCTCTCGGTTTTGCCGAAGCGGTGCAACGCGCAACACAATCATCGTTGTCTGGTTATTCACGCCTGCTTCTTGACAGTTGCTACGCCGGAATGTGGGCTGGCGACATCATTCCGTTGAATGCAAACCCAGTCGTTGTTCCGACCGAAGCCGAACCAAGAATCGCGTTGTCCCCTGGTGACCTTGATGAGGCCGTGCGAGCTGCCCTGACGTTGTCAGATTCGCAAACGACTGCCATCGATCTTGGAAGCCCATTTGCCCGCGTTGACGCTTTTCGTCAGGGTGTTTTACGTGGCACTGTTGGATGCGCCACCGTCGCCGCGCAAGTCCAAAATTAAGCAGCTGGCGCCGGCGCTGTCGTCGTCGTACTTGATGTCGTTGTCGTAACGGGCGTCGTCACTGGTGCCAATGTTGTTGGCGGCAATGTCACGACTGGCGCAGCTGTCGTTGTTGTCGTTGTCGTCGTGTAACTCGGATCGACCCAATTAAAGCGTGGTGGTTGCGCACCGTAAGACTCTGGTTCTTTCACGCCGTCAAAAACGAAAACTTGATCGCCCTTAGTGACCAACGACTGGTAGTAGTCCGAGATATGCATCGGTATCCGGATGCATCCGTGTGAAGCAGGGTGGTCGGGAACTTCTTTGGCTCCGTGTACCGCAATTCCTTTATTGAAGTACACGGGGTTATACATACCACCGAGTTGACTTTCACGTCGACCAACGACCATCCGGTAATACTTGTAGACGCCGCCTGGTGTCCACGACAATCCGCAGACACCTTTCGTTATGGGCTCAGTGCCGGTTTCATTGTCTTGTTCACCTGGTGAAATTGTGACTTCTTCGCACCATTCTTCGTTCGTTCCAGATGCAATATGCGTCACCAGCACGGGATTATCTGCATGGAAAACAATCAGTACTTGCTCGGGCAAATAGATCTCGGTGTGGTTCGGAGTTGAATCGGGCCGGCGAGGCAAAATCAATAATGGGTCTTGCATGCGACTCCACAATTCGGGTGTCACCTTGCCGGTCACTTGATCACGCGGAACGCCCATGACCAGTTTCTCAAAAGCCCACACCGCCCGTTGCGTGCGTTCTCCGAATGCTCCGTCAGCAACACCTGGATCAAATTTCAATTCAATGAGTCGATCTTGAATCAATTTGATTTCTGGTCCAGCTGCACCTCGACCGTAAGTTTGCGTCAGCGGCAACTTTGTGATCGGGGACGTTGACGACGGAGTCACTATTTGAGAGATCGTCGTCGTCGACCCATTTGCGCCGTCAGAAGATGTGGAGCCATTCGACGCCAACACTCCGACCAATACCACGGCCGACAAAATTGCGGCTGCCGCGATTGCCGGCGTCCATTGTTGCATCGCCGATGAACGCGTACGACGCGAAATCGATCGTCGAGGGCGCTGCTGACTAGACACGGTTGTGAAGGATATCGCTGGTCAAGTCGGGTATGCCTGTCACTTGGTGACGATGGGCTCAATTGCCCGAAGTTCTTGGCGTAATTCCCGCATTTCTCGGAGAATCTTGACAATCACGCTTGGCGAGGACAACGTCGAAACACCGCGAGTGCGAGGGAAATAGTCCACACCAAATTGAACGATGTGATATCCGAGCTTGTTGGCCCGAATCACTAATTCGGCGTCAATAAATGAGCCTTCGCTCTTGAGCGAGATGTGTTCAAAAATACGACCACGACACAACTTGAAAGCAAAATTCACGTCACGCATTTTGAGGCCGAAGAAGATACGCACGAGAGCGTTATAGAAAAATGAATACACGGTGCGCACATAGCCTTCGCCCGTTCGGTCAAGGCGGTAGGCACTGATCACATCAGCTTCGTACTGACGCATGAGGCGACACGCCTTTTGCAGTTCAACCATGTCAAATGGAAGATCGGCGTCGGTATACAAAACTAGGTCGCCGTTCACATTGGCAAAGCCAGTTTTTATTGAGCCACCAAGTTTGCGATTCTTGGGATGATGAACAACTCGAACTCGTGAATCATTCGCCGCCGCCGCGTCGGCAAGTTGAGGAGTTGAATCAGTCGATGCATCATCAATGATCAAAATTTCGTAGTCAGCAATCTCGCCAACATTGATTAACGAACGTCCAGCTTCATGCGCCGCCGACAACGTGCGGCCAATGTATTCCTCTTCGTTCCACATGGGAAAGAAGAACGAGAGCTTCTGAAAATGGGGAATCGCCGATTCTGTGGCCACGACTGCAAGTTATCGCCATAATGGACCACCCGTCCTTCAGGTAAGTTAGCGAGGTGAGCGAAATTGAGCATCAGCATTATCTCGGGCAGAACTCTCACACACAGCCAACCGAAACAGCAGCGTTCACATTTTTCCCTGATGCGGGCCAGCAACACCGTCTTGCTCTGGCATGGGGGCGAGTCATCGCTCTGGGTTGGTTGCTCAATATGTTCGCCTTCATTTGTGTCGGTGCTTCATCGCAAATGATTGGCCGACCCGTGATCTGGCTTGATGACCAACGCTGGAATGCAGTGACCCTGACTCTTTTGGTCTTGGCCACGTGCTTCCCATTAATGGCAACAGGTTTATGGTCGCTCTTTCACGGACCGCATGTCTGCTACATCTCGATCGTTCCCACGATCATTCTCGTGATGCTTGCTGCAGTCGATCGCCACAACTCACCGGGCAGTGCAATCGTTACTTTGATTCTTGCTATTGCTGGCGCCTGCTTGGTGGCTGGAGCATTTGCCGGCCGTTACCGACTCAACAATTCGTCAAGCGCGACCACTGCGTCTAACTGACTACCAACTTCAGGGCCAGCCCCTGGACGATGCTTGCGAACATGCGCAAGCGCCTCGTCGAGTGGCATACCCATTAGTTGGCAAACCGCAACCGCCAATGTGCCTGCCCGCCCAATGCCAGCCGCGCAATGCACGACCACTGACTCACCGTTGCTCAAGCGATCAACGACGCCTTGATAAAGAGGCAAAATCTCAGTGATCGGTGGCGAAGATAAATCGTAAATGGGATACCACGTTGCGCGATCTGTCGAGCGCAGCCACGAGATATAGCCGTCGTAACGATCTCGCAATTCGCGTTCGTGAACCAGACACACCACATGGTCGGCGCTAACACCCGCCAGCACAGTCTCCGGATCGGGTCCGATGAAATGTTTGCCACACAACCACAATCGGCCACTGAGCGTCGGCATCGGAATCTCGTGTATGCCCCCATCAATGTTCATGGCGATGTTCACGGCGTTATTCATGCAATACCTACGATATGCCACCTCATAGTCCCCCGACTCGGGCGGGCTGAACCGATAGCGTCAGAACTTATGTCGGCCAAGGTTCTTACATCTCTCCCCATCGGCGAACGAGTCGGAATCGCTTTCTCGGGCGGGCTCGATACGTCAGCTGCCGTGGCGTGGATGCGCGCCAAGGGCGCAATCCCCTATTGCTACACCGCCGACCTCGGTCAACCCGACGAACCCGACCTTGCCGGCATTCCAGGACGGGCCAAAGAATACGGCGCCGAAGAAGCTCGACTCATTGATTGTCGCGCCGAATTAGTTCGCGAAGGTTTGATGGCTTTGCAGTGCGGGGCTTTTCATATCACGACGGCCGGCAAGACTTACTTCAACACCACTCCACTTGGCCGCGCCGTCACCGGAACTTTGCTCGTTCGCGCGATGCATGAAGATGGAGTCGACATCTGGGGCGATGGTTCGACATATAAGGGCAATGACATCGAGCGTTTCTACCGTTACGGCCTCATGGTCAACCCGAAGCTTCGCGTGTACAAGCCGTGGCTTGATGAGGCGTTTGTTTCCGAACTTGGCGGCCGTACCGAGATGAGTCAGTTCTTATTGGCGAATAACTTGCCGTACCGAGCAAGTACCGAAAAGGCTTATAGCACCGACGCCAACATTTGGGGCGCAACACACGAAGCCAAGTTGCTTGAAGAGTTGTCAACGTCGATGGAAATTGTGGAGCCCATCATGGGCGTCGCGCACTATCAAGAAGATGTAGCGATCACGACTGAAACGGTGAAAATTCGTTTCCATGAAGGCTGGCCAGTCGCAATCAACGATCAAGAATTCGCTGATCAAGTTGAGTTAGTCCATGAAGCCAACCGTATTGGTGGACGTCACGGACTTGGTATGAGCGATCAAATCGAAAACCGCATTATTGAAGCAAAGAGCCGTGGTATTTACGAAGCTCCAGGTTTGGCGTTATTACACATTGCCTACGAACGACTTGTGACAGCTATTCACAACGAAGGAACAATTGAGAACTACCGCACGATGGGTCGTCGCTTGGGACGACTGTTGTACGAAGGCCGCTGGTTTGATCCCCAGAGCCTCATGTTGCGCGAGCCAATCATGCGTTGGGTCGGTTCGGCGATTACCGGTGAAGTGACTGTGCGTTTGCGTCGTGGCGACGATTACACAGTGCTCGATACCACTGGTCCACATCTCACCTATTCGCCAGAGCGTTTGAGCATGGAACGCGTTGAGGATCAGCCGTTTGGACCGCTCGATCGCATCGGACAGTTGACGATGCGCAACCTTGATATTGAGGACAGCCGGAGCAAACTGGCGATTTACCGTGAGGCCGGAACATTGGCCGCGGGCACCAACCTCCTCGAACTCGAATAACCCCATTTTCCGCCACTTTGGAATATGGCTGCCGCTAGGCGGTAACTATCTTCCAAAGTGGCGAGTTATGAGCGGTTTTGTTGGAGGCGGGTGACGAGGCCGGCGATCAGCACGGCCCGGCTTGGCATCTGGCTCACATCGATCCACTCGTGATCGGCATGCGCTCCTCCACCAACTGCCCCGAGTCCATCAAGAGTTGCAACACCAGCAGCCGCAGTGAAGTTGCCATCAGACCCACCGCCCACGGCCACGCCCTCCAATTCGGGCAAGCCCAATTCTCGCGCCACTTCAACCGCCATCGGAAACAACCACGTTGACGCCGTCGGGGGCATCGGCGGACGATTGAAACCACCTTTGATTTCGAGTCGCGCTTGCGGATTGTCAACTGCCAACGAATTCATGAGTCCTTCGACACGTTCACGTTCGGCCGCTTCAACGACGCGCACATCAATTGAAATCTTTGCGAGCGCAGGTACCACATTGTCTGCCGTTCCAACCGCAGCAACAGTCGGTGTCACGGTTGTTCCTAGTTCGGCGTTTCCGAAAGTATTGATTCGAAGAATTTGTGCCGACGCTTCAACAAGCGCATTCACTCCTTTTTCAGGTTCAAGACCCGCATGAGATGCTCGTCCGTGAACGTGCAGCTCAAATGTTCCCGTTCCCTTACGAGCTGTCTTTAATGCTCCACCGTCTGCGCTTGGCTCTAAAACTAAAACTGCACCGCAAGCCTTCGCACGTTCAATAATCAGATCGCGCGAATGAACCGAACCGACTTCTTCATCTGACGTAATCAGTATCTCGACACCAGTTTTGTCAGCGAGTGCTGCAACGCCATGAATCGCTTGAACGATTCCGGCCTTCATGTCAAAGATTCCTGGACCTGTCGCTTTGTCTCCGTCAACCGTAAAAGGTCGAGCGGCGAGTGCCCCCTTAGGAAACACCGTGTCGTGGTGACCAACAATCAAAACTTTTGGAGTTCCGCCACCGACCCAATGAACATGGGGACCGGCAACACATTCAACAATTGTTGCTTGTGAGCCCAGCCGTTGTTCAAGAATCAAAGCCAACTCGTGAGCGCTCTTTGTGAGCGCCTCAATATCAAACGACGGCGACTCAATTTCGACAAGTCTGCCAACGTCGCCAATCATCAAGTCGCGGTCTGGGGTTACGATCTTTTCTTGAGCCACGACACCATTGTGCCCGATATCGAGGCTCTAAGGTCGAATGAGTTACCTGGGGAGGAACCAATGTCATTTACATCTCGTCGTATTTTAGGCGCCACCGTCGCCTTCGCATCGATCGTCACACTCGCCGCTTGCTCAAGCGACAGCGATTCAACCACCACCGATGCGCCGACATCCGAATCGGCCAGCACGCTGGCTCCGCTGCCACTGGCCACGTATACGGTCCGACCTGGTGCCCACCAGATCGCGGTCATCGACGCCGAACCGGGCACAGATCTACAGATTCAAGCCCAAGACGGCACGATCGCTGCCGAGGGAACCACCGATGAACAGGGTTCATTCTTAGCCCGCAATCTTGAGGTTGGGCTATACACGGTCATGAATGCCGACTTGTCAGCTGCCAGCGCGGAAGTTGTTGTCTACGACGCCACGTTTATTCCCGACCAAAGCTTCTATGCCGACCAAGAACTTCCGGCACCTGGCTTCGGATACTTAACAACTCGTGATGGAACAACACTTTCCATCAACGTGATGTTCCCTGGACCAGTTGAAGACGGCCCATACCCCACTGTTGTTGAATACTCCGGATACGCACCAAGCAACCCTGATGACACAACTTTCGGCCAACTCTTCACAACTCTTGGCTATGCCTATGTCGCGGTCAACATGCGCGGTACGGGCTGCTCGGGTGGTTCATTCCGCTACTTCGAAGAATCTCAATCACTCGACGGATACGACGCAATTGAAGCCATCGCTGCTCAGCCGTGGGTACAAGACAACGAAGTTGGAATGGTTGGCATTAGCTATCCCGGTATCAGCCAATTGTTTGTTGCCTCAACTCAACCGCCGAGCCTCGCTGCCATCACGCCGCTATCAGTCATCGACGACAGCGCACGTAGCACTCTTCGCCCGGGCGGAATTCTGAACACTGGTTTCGCCGTGAAGTGGACCAAAGAACGCATGGACAGCGCCGCTGTTTACGGTCAAGAGTGGTCGAAAAAGATGGCCGACTCGGGAGATACGGTTTGCGCCGACAACCAAAAATTGCGCCTACAAAACCCCGACCTCATCAAAGAAATTAATGACAACGTGTTTTACGCTCCCGAGGTTGGAGACATCATCAACCCATCGATGTTTGTTGACAAAATCAATGTTCCAGTTTTCTTGGCAGGAGCTTGGCAAGACGAACAAACCGGCGGACACTTCCCCGCATTCATTGAGAAATTCACCGGCTCGCCGCACATGTACACCACATTGGTCAATGGTCTCCACACCGAGTCACTTGGACCGGCTGTGTTCCCACGTTACGCAGAGTTCTTAAGCCTCTACGTTGCCAAAAAAGTTCCCGATCTCACTGCTGCAGGCCTGATCGCCACAGTTTTGACACCAGGAATTTTTGGGGTTGTCACTCCAATTGTGCAAGAGAATCGTTTTGCTGGAATGACCTTTGAACAAGCGCTCGAAATTTTTGAAAACGAGCCTTCAGTACGAATCTTGTTTGAAGAGGGCGCGGCAGATGGTCAAGCACCAGGCACACCGCTCAACCGTTGGCGTGCTGATTTCTCCGCTTGGCCAGTACCAGAAGCTCAAGTACTTCGCTACAAATTGGGCGATAACGGAACTCTTGGCACCGATGTTGCGCAAACGAGTAGCACCAAATACACCGCTGATCCGTCGGCAACTCCTGAGACATTCTTCGAGGGCGAAGGAAGTATTTGGGATGCCAACGTGAAGTGGAATTGGGTCCGCAACCCCGAAGGTACGGCCGCAGTATTCACGACCGCTGCTTTAACGACTGACACCGTCATCATCGGACCAGGATCTGCCGACCTGTGGATTTCCACAGAAGCCGCCGACACCGACCTCGAAGTAACAATCAGCGAAATTCGTCCCGACGGTTCTGAAACCTACGTACAAAGCGGATGGCTCCGAGCCAGCCTTCGTGCCCTCAACGATTCGACCAGCACCGAACTTCGTCCAGTGCATGACTTCTTTGAATCAGACGTCATGCCATTGACACCCAACGAACCAGTTTTGGCGCGAGTTGAAATGTTCCCGGTCGCTCATCCATTCCGAGCTGGATCAAAAATTCGCATCACGATTGACACACCAGGTGGCAACCGTGGCGAATGGAAGTTCGCAACTCTCAATGCCGGAGAAAAAGTAACGATTTGGCACGACGCCGAGCATCCTTCATCGATTGCTCTTTCAGTCGTACCCAACCTCGATGTGCCAGCCGGAGTTGCGGCATGCGGTTCGCTCCGCGGCCAGCCTTGCCGTCAGAAGTAAGCGTTAACTAAAAGCGAAATAGTGTTGCTGAATTTGTCAGTCGGCGACGACTGACAAATTCAACAACACTTCGCCGGTGTCGTGTGCCTCAAGCTCAAAGTCGCCCAACTTGTCGGCAACAAATTCAAAGGTCACGTCATCACCATCAAGTTCGATGTCATATCCGTGTAAGTGAAATTCTTCTTCGGTCTCCGAGATCACATGAATCGTGACAGGTGTTCCAACAACGACTGACGCATCATCAGCAACCCCAGAATCTGCATCAAGTTCGATCGTTACTGATTCAGTTGCGGGCGTACCTGTTGCAGGAGTTTCCTTACTGGCGGTACTCGTTGGTGCTTGGCTACTTGCGGGATCGGTCGGAGTTTCTGTTGTGGCGTCTGTTGACGGTGCCTGCGAAACCGATGCCGGCGTGCTATCGCTCGAACAGGCTGTCAATCCAACAAGACCAAGTAAAGCGAGCGATGAAATCAATATTGGACGGCGGGTTATTTTCATGCCTTTATTGTGCCACATAGCGATGTGCTCAAAGGTGCTGCCGCGTGATGCGACACATCAATCGCTGGCTGGTAGTGCCTTTGCTTCTTTCAATTGCAACAATTCTCCATTGACAGCTACTGCTCCAGTGCCAGCCTTAGTGCACAGCAGTTCAATCGTGTCGGCCTCGTCGACATAACGCTTCCCCATCAGAGTTCCGCCTTCATGACCAGCAACTACTGCGGCCGAGCCATCCCGGGCCGCAGCCGAAGCAATCGTCACCACTCCGCCGATCGTCACCTCGAGTTCGGTTTTGGGTGCTTTTACCGTCATCAATTCGGCAGTACATACTGCACTGATCAGTCGGGCGCCAGGTTTAAGAATCATGTTGCAGTTCCTCCTATGCGCGCTAGCAATTCGCTTTGCACAACACGCCTCAACATCTTGCCAGTTTCGGTATGAGGCAATGAGTCTCTGACGATGATCTCCTCTGGAGTTTTTGATCCACGCAATACTTTGCGCACTGCATCTTGCAAAATATTCGGCTCAAGATTGTGGCCACTTTGCCGCACAACAACCGCAACTATCCGTTGACCCCATTCATCATCGGGTAATCCCACGACGCAAGCCTCAGCCACCCCAGGTTGGGCCAGTAACACTTCTTCAATTTCGGCCGGAGCAATATTTTCACCGCCGCGAATAATTGTGTCGTCCACTCGACCCTCAATAAAGAGATAGCCGTCTGAATCAATAAAACCTTGATCGCGGGTGCAAAACCAACCATCGTCAGCCAGCAAATTTATGCCGGCATATTCGCCCGATACTTGTTCGCCTCGCAAATAAATCAAACCTGACGTACCTGCTTCAACCACCCGTTCATGATCATCACGAATTTCAATCTCGACCATGGGCAACACTTGACCGACCGAGAACAATCGTCGTTGAATCATTGGATCATCAGATGCCAATGCTTCACGATGATCTTCTGGTCCCAATACGGCAATCGTTGACGCAGTTTCGGTGAGACCGTACGCGTTAACAAAACCAGTTGTCGGAAATGCTTGAAGAGCCAGTCGAATAATTCGTTCTGAAACCTTGGCGCCGCCGTAAGACAATGTTCGCAATGTTGATGTGGCCATTACTGCACCATCAAGTTCTTCAACAATGCGTGCCAGCATCGTCGGCACGACCATCGCATGTGTCACTTTTTCCTCAGCAACTTTTGACAACCATTCTTGAGCGGAGAAACTTTTTAGATATACCAGTCGGCGTCCCGAAAAAAGATTCGACAACATATTTGCAATACCAGCGACGTGATATGGCGGCACCGAAACCAGCACTGCTTCCGATTCATCGGCACTGCCAAACTCAACTGAACCCAACAAATAGGCCATCAGGTGGCGATGTCGTAACAATGCTGACTTTGGTTCTGAGGTTGTACCACTCGTAAACAGCACGACCGCAACGTCGTCATCATTTTCGGCCGGCTCGATTGGCCCGACTTCTTCGAGATCAATGTTTGATATTTCACGAAGCCATTCATCTAAAATCAGCGGCGACAAACTTTCCAAACGAGCTGCAGTCGTTTGATCGGTCAGCACCAACGAATTCGGATAACGCTCGATCAATGAGCGCAACTGACGATCTTCGAGTCGATAATTCACCGGCACAAACGGAACACCAGCCCAGGCCACAGCAAACAAGGCGATGGGAAGTAACGGATGATTTTCGCCGACGTACATCACCGAGGCGTACTTGTTATGAACTTGGGTCGCTCCGAGGCGAACAAGAAAACCAAAATCTGTGCCGGTTATCCGGGAGTTGTGATCACCAAGAAGAGCACGATCGTCGAACCCCGATTCAACCATTTCAACAAACGACGAAAGATGCATGTCAATTCGCCGCAGTCAGATTAGAAACGCGGGCCGTTAGTCTTCTTCTTTTCAGGGGCCTTAAATGGGGCTTCGATCAACATTTCAAAGCGGCCGTCATCAGGCTGGTTCGGCTCATTGAGACGCTGCAAGTAGGTCTTGATTGCTGCACGTGCGCCAGCAACATGGTCTCCCTTAATTCCCACCGAACGACTCAAAGCATCTTTAGCCTTGGAGACTCGTTCTTTACGAGCCGCCTTCTCTTCTTCAGAACGAGTCTGAGGAACCTTGTTGGTTTTGGCCTGCTGAGCAGCAAGGCGGCGGGCTTCAGCGGCCTGAAGTGGGGTCAGTTTTGATTGATCGGACACAGCGGTTTCCTTTGAGCGACTTGGACGCGGAGCGCCAGTGGTTCTAACACCAGAGCGACGAAATGATACCCCTGCTCCGAGCCAGACCGCTTGTGCGCTCTGTGACTATATGAGGCAATATTCGACCAAATGTATCTTTAAAGAACAATTTCCCTATTATGAGGTGTCAGCAACTCCTCCAAAGTGTTTCTAGAGGTTTCCAACCCCTCATCGCAACAAGACAGCTATCAGAAGGTCTCACAATGTCGCAAAAAACTTCTCCCGCGGATCCATCATCAGAAGGCACCAACTCAAAACTGAGTTGGTTGCGCTATCGCTTCGATCTCGCACTGTCGCGTGGCACATCGGTGGTCATCGCTTGGCTCGCGGTATTGACACTCATCATTATTTTGATCGCTGCGCTACTTCTGACGATCTTCCAACTCAAAGGAATCAACGGCGAACCAAATCAGCTAGGTCTCATTGAGAATTACTGGCTATCAATGACTCGCGTCTTAGACCCTGGCACATTTTCTGGCGAAAGTGGCTGGCCCACCCGCTTCATCATGTTGCTTGTCACCCTTTCGGGTGTATTTATTGCTGGCAGCTTGATCGGTTTGATCGCCAACTCGGTCGATCAAAAAGTTGACGAACTACAACGAGGACGTAGTTCAGTTCAAGAAAATGATCACACCATCATTCTTGGTTGGTCACCTCGAGTTCCATCAATCGTCAGTGAATTGATTCTTGCGAACGAAAGTCGCAAGAAGGCTGCGGTTGTGATCTTGGCCGATGTTGACAAAACCGAAATTGAAGAACAGCTTCGCGAATCAATTGACGATTTCAAAACAACTCGGTTGGTGGCACGTCGTGGTGAACCTTGGGTTGCCGGAGATCTTTCGATGGTCAACATCTCAAAAGCTCGTTCCGTGATTGTTGTGAGCGACGGAACCGATACCAACACCGTCAAAACACTGTTGGCGATCCGATCTACTCAAGGTGAATCCTCCAACAAATTTCCAATCATCGCCGAAATTTCTGATCGCTCAATTGCTGCTTCACTGAAGAATTTGCTTGGCGACGAAGTCGTCGCTGTCAGCTCTGACGAAATCGTGGCAGAACTCACCGCACAAGCCTGTCGTCAACGTGGACTGAGCACCGTCTTTCGTGAATTGCTCGACTTTGATGGCGACGAACTGTACTTTGCGCCATTTCAACAATTCGTC
>Ga0209297_1000435_pt1 | contig 27068 bp, 23 predicted proteins | sample S_130805_MF_Meta_FD_187322 | JGI IMG/M metagenome (GOLD analysis project Ga0209297, IMG submission 187322) | Freshwater microbial communities from Lake Simoncouche, Canada to study carbon cycling - S_130805_MF_MetaG (SPAdes) (version 2) | ecosystem: Environmental > Aquatic > Freshwater > Lake ...
TCATACTTTGGCTTTTCGAGTAGGGTTTCGATGTTCTTTAATCCCTTTACAATACTCATATTTTTCTCCTTCGTGTTGTTATATTAGTTTAGCATAGCAGATATAGATTTGTCAAACTGGAACTCTAAGTTCTTAATTTCTTCATCTTCCATATCACCTATGTCTTTATATTTTTTATCAAGTCTAATAGTAGTAACCAAAGATCCAAGTTTTTCAACTAACTTATCTTTCATTATACTGCCAGCCTCATCGTTATCTGCAATTAGTACAACGTTTGTGAAGTACTTTTCTAACAATCTAATTTGAGAATTAGATACATTAGCCCCCAGAGTAGCAACTGCTGGGAAACCTACTTGGTCTAATCGAATAGCATCAAAAGATGATTCAACTACATATACTGTACCAGATGATTTGATTCTGTGCAGGTTAAATAATATCTTACCCTTTGGCAATCCTGGTGTATTTTTAAAATCTTTACCCTCAATTGTTCTTGCAACAAAACCAAGACACATACCATCTGGTGAATGCATTGGTATAGTTACTGAGTCTTGCTTTTTTGAATAGCCAAGTGAAAACTTCGTAAATGAAGAATCATTAATCTTTCTATACTTAAGATAATTCTTGGGCTTTTCTTCTGCAAGCAGTTGATTGTGTAAACGCTTTAATATTAATTCATCATATGGAGTAAACTCTGGTGTGGCTACAAGAGTTTTATTAACTAACTTTTCAATATCGTGCTCTGTCTCTTTGCTTTTAATATAACGAACTGCCTCAAAGTATGTTCGTCCAGACATATGCATTATCAATTCTTCTAAATTTTTTGTCGTCTGACAGCCAAAGCAAAAGAAGAGTCCGCTATCTTTTGCAACTTCACCAGCAGGGGTTCTATTATTGTTATGGTATGGACAAAAGATTATAAAATCATTACCAAATTCTGCTTCAATATCAACTCCAGAACCTATAAGAACACGCTTAATCTGTTCTTGTGTATATATATTACTTGTCTTCATAGTCTTTATACCTGTAGTAACCCTTGTCAAAATCTACTTGAACTAAGAAGTCTCCCATAAAACCATTACGATTTTTACGAAATACACATTCAATAATATCACTGTTAGTTGCACGGCCAAGAGCCATAACCCAGTCAGCATCATAGGCAATCTGTCTAGACCAAGCAGTTTGTCCAAGTGTTGGAGGACTTGATAAATCCTTTACATCATCTGGTGTTGCAGATGAGATAGCAATAATAGGTACTTCTTCACCAATAGACATTAGTTTAAGTTCTCTTGAAAGGTTCTTCATTCTTACCGTTTCAGAATCAGCCTTTTGGTTTGGTGACATAAGTTGCAGATAATCAACAACAACAAAGTCTGGACGGTACTGATCAATCTTTCCACGAATAACAGAAGGGGTTACTTCTCCACCACTATCATTTGAGATAATATGGAACTCTGGACGACCAGCAACTTTATCAGAATGCCACTTCTTAAGCATATCAAGTTCAACTTCACCATTAGATAATTTTCTGTGTGACCAAAGACCTTCACCCATAATTGCAAAAATACGATTACGAACTTCTGTTTCAGACATTTCAAGAGAAATAATAAGTGGTGACTTACCTTGCTTCCATGCTTGAACTGCAAAGTATAGAGCCATCCAAGACTTACCAATTCCTGGATAAGCAAGGAATACGCCTAACTGTCCTGGCATAATTCCAGATGGAAGATAGTTATCAAATCCTGGAAGGTTTGTCTTAATTCCTAATTGACCATTTTCTTTTTGTTTCTGAACCATTTCAAAATATGCAACGGCAGAACCAAGATCTGTTGCATCAATATCACGAATAGCAGATGTATTCTTTTTTAACTCAGAAGTCTTTGTAATTAAATGTTCAAGGGCTTCTCCGCCATTACCGCTTTGAACTTCTCCTGCAGCATTACGTAAAATGTCTTTTAGGCTATCATTAAGATATTCGGTTTGTAATTCTGCAAGGTGGTGTTTTGTTGATCCAATTCCAGCAATAGGCTCAAAGTCTCTAAACTTTTCTGTAACTAAATCTGCTGGTGGCAGGCATTGACTGTTCTCAGAATACAAACGAATAAAGTTCCAAACATCGTTATGTGTTCTTAATAGTGTTTCAACATTTGCTTGAAGTAGTACGTGAATTTGTTTATCTTGTAATACTGCAGAGATTAACTTTGCTTCTGTATTATTCACTTAACCACTCCTTTGCTAATTTCCTACGTTCTTGACGTTCTTTTTTGTCTTGCTCTACTTCGGCTTTACCATTAATAATTTTTTCTGCATTGTATGCAAAGTAATTCCATGAGGGGTCTTGTGCAATACTAAAGTAATATTCAAGAATATCATAGCACTGAGCAATACCATATGATTCTACAAGGGCATCAGCAGCCCACTGTTCAACGTTTAGGTTCATGTTAGACTTCTGCTCATACCGTTGCAAGTAAAACTTGTTAAACCTACTGAGCAAAGCCATTCGGTCTTTGCGCTCAGCCATTAATCTGAAATTTCAGATTTTGCTTCTTGAATTTTTTCTGTAAGTTTGTCTTCTACAAATTTATAGACACGACCAAAAGCCTCATCTATATTTTCGCCATCACGCTTTGAATCTACAATTCCTAAATCAAGGCGTAGTGATTGAAAATTTCCTAGATTAAGTGTATATCCAAGTGTTACAGATACCTTTGTATTATCGTTTTCCATTATCCACCCATTCAATAATTAAATAGACTCACTCCACACTGGAATGTATCGCCCATCTTCTGTCTTCGTATATGTAAGTATACCGTCTCCCATTCGCCTTGTCAACTCTTGGCTTGTAGGAGTCATGTTGTTTGTTATTAATTTGTCTTTTCTTGGTTGTCCAATATGTATAGTTGCAAGTATAGCACAAATCTCTTTGACCTGATCTTCTGAGTAATATGCTCTTATTTGAAAACCTGTTTTTCCATCAATGCTTGATCCAACTGGAGGAGGGATGACTCCTCGTTTTATTAATCTTGGCATATACTTTCTATGACGATTAACTAATTTAGCAGTCTCTGCAACAGTATAGGCTTTCTTTCTATTTCTTCTAAAGTCAGAACGTAAACAAGTTTCTAATCTATCTTTGTTAATATTATAAACGGTTACCATTCCTGTTGATCTAGAACTATGATGAAGTCTTACTAAGTCTCCATTAAGAAACCATATTTTTTTACCGCCAGGAATTACAGGTTCGCTATTATATGCTTCGCTCTGAATTTTTCCTTTTGCAGTAACCATTTTCCCTCCACAGATTCGTTAGGTGGATGATAAAACTTTCTATTTCCACATTTTACACAATATGTTTCTAAGTGATCTATGTTTGAATGTATCCTATCAACAAACATTTTTCCTTCGCATCTTTTACATCTCATCCTAGTTAGGAACTCCAATAGCAATTAGATTTATTCCAATAGTTGCAGTTCCAGATACACCATACTTTACTGTAAAGTTAGACTGAGTTGTGGTAACAGATGTAAGAACTACAGTAGTATTTGCGCCTGCTGTTGTACCACTTGTATTAACAATAGACAAAGTTACGATTGGTGGAAACTTAAAGTTAGAATAATCAATAGAGTAGGATTTTTCTTGACCTGCTGTTACCGTTTCATTATTTGCAATTGATTTAAACTTTCCAATAAACTTTGTATTAGATGTTTTTAAACTTTGTTTTTCTCCTCCAACAACATCAACATCTGTATAGTTGTATGTTGCATCAGATATTTGGGTTGATAAAAAATTAACTGCCTCAACTAACTGATAAATATATGTAACATCAAGAGGTTGTCCTCTTTCAGGTAGTGGTACTTTTGCCATTTTATTCCTCCTATTAGATTATATCAAAGACACTGTGCCAGAGTCGAAGATATTTAGTGCTTCTTTAATTTCTTTTTTTGATGAAATGATTTGAACCTTTACTCTAACCGATGTAGTCCCAGTTTTTAAAAATGAATACGAATGGACTTTTGATTTTCCATGATAAAAAAAGTCATTTGAGTCAAACTTAACAAAGACATCGTATTCTGGAAAATCATTTTGATCTCCCCATACTGCTGTAATTATGTTTCCTGCCTTAGATACTGCTCCACTTGTTACAACAAGATCAACGCCATCTGAATTATATATTGGAGACCAGTGAGAAACTCTGTTTCTATCTTCAGATATAACTCTATAACGAATATTATATTTTTCTGTATCGTGATCAATTGGTGGCAGTGATGACTTTAACACCCTAAGTTTTTTAATATTAGCATCAGCCATTACGTTACACCAATAGAAAATCTAAATTCAATATAGTTGTTTGTATTCGGAGATTTAATTACAGTTGATGCAGTATCATTTTTAATAACAGAATATCCTGTTAAACCATATAGCGGATTAACAGTTGCTATATTTTCAAGTCTTAACGCATCTAAAGCAATGTAATAATCTGATGTTGGATACAAGCCTCCGCTTAAACTATCAAAAATAGAAACATAAATCTTTACCACGTTAACTGCATCCCATGTAAAGTTTTGACTCTTATATAATTCCTGCAATTGTTTTGAAACAACAAAGTATCTGTTTGTTGCAAAGTCATATCCATCAACGCCGTCTTCAATATTAACTTCAAACCTAGCATAGATGCTTGGATTTGTTTGGTCAGTTCCTGCAAAGTCAATAAGAATTCTTATTGTATCTGGAACTGAGGCAGATCCTCCATCTCTGTTTACTAAAGAAAATGCAAACCTTAATTCATCAATTGGAGAGTTTCCTGAAAAGTCAACGTTTGGAGAAGTAAGGTGTATATGATTTCCAGAATCAATAACAATGTTGTCAACTCCACCAGACCCACCACCACCCAAACTTAGATCTGAGTCATCCCCCTGCATCAATATTGTATTATTTAAAAACCTTGCTCGCTCATATCTTTCAACACGATCTGTATTATAAAAAATAGAATTATCTGCATTAGTCTGAAATACTCCAGAATCTGTTCCTACTGCATTAATAATATCATCATCGTTTGTATCAAGTGGTGTTGATATTGTTGTAATTTGTGTAGATGTAGAAGATGTATGATATTCCCAGTTCTCACCCTGGGTAAATGCAAAAACAGTCTTACTGTCTTGTGTTCCTGCCGAAGGGTTAGAACCTGCTGAGTATAGTCCTACCTCTGTTATTTCATATCTTTCTTCTGTTGGTAGTTCTGCGGTAAGTACAATTTTATCAATACCGTTTTCATTTACGAATCCTCTAGAAGATATGGGAACTCTAAACATTTCAAAATCTAAGTTTGTTTTTGTTGCAAAATTATCAGCAACATCTTCAGTCTGTAGGGGGGTTGGACCACAGCCAACGGCAAGGTAAGATGCGTATGCTGGTGCTTGACCAAGCATATACTTTCCAATAATATTTTTGCCAGTATTAGTTATCATGATGTAGTCTCTCCAAAGTTTGCTATATATATTGTACCATTTAAGGATATTTCAACCTCAAACAATTCATCTTTATTAATATTAATACCTTCAATAATTAGGTCTCCAGTGGCTTCTTCAATGTAGACATTTGTTCCATTTGGCCCATTGCCAACAAGAGGAACCTTCTCTTCAAACTTTATAGAAAAGTTGTTAAAATATTTTTCTGATGTAGCCTGTAACCTCAAAATGTTATTTGGGTTGTACATCTGCTGGATTAGTCCTAAATTTTTAATTGGGGTATAAGATACTTGCTGACCATTCACAATATCATTTCTAGCAATATTAATTAACTCATGTCCACCAATATCTTCAAATATAAGATCAGTCATTATCTCAATAGACATTGAGTTATCATCAAATAAAACAGTATCTATTGGAGCAGTCTTTGTAGGGCTTTTTGGAAGAAGGTTTGAAACAGATGCTGACGATGGTGTATCTGGGGTTGCTGATACCATTTTTATACCTCACTCAAATAAACGGTCATACTTGGTCCTGATTCTGATCTAGCATACTCTATATTATATACAACAAAACGAGATAGATCTGACGCTACCAGTTCAATTCCAGTAGAGTCTTTATAGTCAATGGTAACAATATCTCCCAGTTGTAAAGTTGGAATAGAAAAAATGTTAACACCAACAGATTTTTTTGGAACCATTAGTTTATTAATAATCCAATTCATCATTGCTTCTGCATCATCCTGCGTCTGAATGTATGGGCTGTCAATACTAAACTCATTTTTACCATATGTGATTCTGCTTAATTTAATCTCATCATACTTTAATTTTTCCACTAATGGAGAATACGTAAGCGTACTTCCTACAAGTTCTGGATCTGATAAGTTTCCACGCTTCTTAAAAAATTCATCAACAGTTAGTTCGTGTGTTGTATCTTGTGTAAATGTAATGCCTTGGATTCTTAAAAAGTTTCCAGTTGTTTCATCTAAATTTAATGCCTTGTCTGTTGAGTTAAAGATTAAAAACTCAGCACCATATGAGTCTGCATAAAATCCTGAAGATGTATATCCCTTTATATTATTAAATGTTGGAGATAGTTTTGCATATAGTGCTGGATAGGCACGATCATATTTAATATCAAAGTATGAGCACTCTCGCATAATAGATCCAAACTCTTCAAAGTACATATTATAATTTGGTGGTTGTTGAGAACTTATGCCAGACAAATATGTTGATTGAACAACTCCGCTCATAGCATATTTTCTAAATGAATCGTTTACATCAATACTTGAACTACCAAACTGATTAGACAGCGTTTCTCCTATAACAAAAGAGGTGTTCTGACTATAATTTTGAGATAAAGCATATATGTTTTCAAACATACACTTAGATGATCCACGAACAAACAGTGCCATATTATTATATACTGGAAGAGGATCATTATCATCTACAATTTTAATAAGTTGATTATTTATATAAAGATAAAATCTTCTTATCTTTCCAATATCTTGATACTCTACAGATAGGTCATATACTGTTGAGTTGTCTTCTGCAGACATTCTTTGCTGCCCAGAAAATAAACCATCGTCTACAATTACTTTTGATATGCCTCCCCAAAGTTTAATTGGAACCGCATTAGTGTTTGAAGAATCTTTTTTAATTTTATAAAAAACAACGTTATTAATTGAAACTTCTGCTTGATTGCTTTTATCTAATTTTAAATATGGAGTAATATTATCTTCTGTTAATGCTATTAGTTCAAAATAGTATCCATTGTTTGTTTCTGGATTTAACAATACTGCAAGGCCTCCAGAGCCTCCACCAATATTTACGTTTTGATCTGGCTGTGTTCCATTAACCTGAAAATATGGAATACTGCCCGTTGCGGTTTGTGTTCTAGTTAAATTGTTTTCAATTTTTCCTATGATTCTCATTCTTGTTCCAAAATGTCTATAGGCATTATTTAATTCCTTATAAACATATGAAACAAAGTTAAGGGGTGTTTCTGTTGTCTTAAATGATGGACCATTAAATACAAGAGCGGATGACTGAATTGTTCCACTTTGTGTAGACAGCAAGCCATTAATGTCTGTATCAGTCAAATCACTTGTTGCCATAAAGTTTTTAATTATGCTATTTCTTGTTGACTGTTTAGCAGTTACATTATTTACGCCTGCTGCGCCAAGTGAGGTTGCTGGTACTGTTACATTTTCATCAAGTTGAGTTGTAAATAAATATTGTGTTTTCATGTCAACACCACGGACATTATCACTATCTGTCCAATAAGTGTTTATTCCAGCATAGTGGCTAGTTATCTGTGTTCCAAATTGTCCACGTCCATGGTCTACTACAGCACCATTCTGAAGTCTTGTTACACCATTAACTGTTTCGTAGTATGGCGTTGAGTATATTCTGATTAATCCCGTTGGATATATCTTTCCATTAAATGGAAGAGATGCAAAATATTTTTGATACTCTTGGTTATCGCTAATCCAAACGTTTCCAATTCCAGTTATATTGTACTGTGCTGCATCATACTTTATAATTTCTCCATTAGAATAAAGGTAGCCTGTATTTCTTGTTAACCAATATACATTTTCTCCAAGATCAATTATATTATTTACAACAACATTTTTTTGAACAGTTGGAGGTGTATTTGGAATATCTGAATTTAATGGCATTGCTCCAAGAACATAACTTCCTTGCTTTGAAGCTAGTTCATTTATTGTTTTAGTTGAGTCTGTTCCAGCAACTTCCCATAACAATGATGGCTTATATATCCAAGCTTTTTCTTTGTCAATCATTGTTGATTGTTTTATTGAGCCATAGGATCTTTGAATATATCTAGTTGTATAATTAATCTTTCCATCGTTATAAATCTTTTTATCTTGTGACGCTATAGATAAAATATTTGGCAGGTTGCCAGAAAATGCATTCTCAATTACTCCTGAGTCTGTTTGATTATTTGATCCAGACAATACAAAATCTACGTCTCTTTGTGATTCTGTTGGCATTAAATAATCTTTACTCATTACAACAAAATTATTGTATTCATCAAAAAACATTGCAGTTTGTGTAGATACTGCTAATTGATTTAAAACCTCTGCAACATTTTGATCTGGTGCAATAAAGAAGTATGGAATTATTGGATCTGATTCATCCGCTACACGCTTAAAAACATAATTGCTAAACCCAATATAATCAAGTATAAGGGATATTGCATAACTTAGAGATGTTTGTGTTGTAAGAAGTCTTGGTGCTGGCATTGATTCTAAGAAAAAATAAAAATCCCTTAGTTCTAAAGATAGTTTTGCTGCAGTAACATCTGCTTGTGGAAATCCTTCTGAGTATAAAGTCTTAATTGGAATGGAGTATTCATCTCCGTTAACATCAAATATTGATTCATAAAAATTAAACTTAATGTTTTTTCTTATATATTTATAGACTATACTTAAAGTGTTATTTTCATTAAAGGCTTGATCATCATCAAATAAAGATAGAGTTCCAGTTGACGCTAATAGTTGACCTACTGGTAGTGATGTTGATCCAATATCAGAAAGTATTTTTTTAATATTGTAATCAATAACCTTGTCTGAGATGTTTACCAATAGTCTTGGAGACATTTCAATTAAATCAAAGGTACAATCAAACTTATTCATTGTTTCAACAACAACTCTTATTCCACGAATATATGAAAACTCTCTATATGTTGTAGAGTTGTTTGCGTCATTGGTAAAAAAGTCTGGGCTTGTTAAGTCTGTAACTAGAGTTGTTGAACTATTTAGAATTCCAGCTGATAGGTCCCAGCCATACTCTGGTGTAAATGTATTATATTCATTACTGGAACTACTCCAAATATAAAAAGTTCCTCTTTCATTTTCATTTTGCACAACAAGATAGGCATATCCATTAATAGATGTTTCTGGAAGCAGTGTGCTAGATGATAGTTTTTCTGCAAATTTAAAGTTTGTTTTATATTGATTTGGAATTTTTAAACCATACTCTAACTCCACATAGCCATCTTCTGGAACAATAGGTGTTCCATCACTACGCAATGAGTTTTCATCAAATGAGTATGCATCAATCCAGTTATCTCTATTTAAATATTGAACCCTCCATCTTACTGGAGTTGTCTTATTTTCTACTCCATAAAGTGGATCACCCAAAGATCCAGACTGGGTTATCATGGTTCCCATATTAACAGTGCCAACATTTGTTTGCATTTTTACAATAATCTTATTTGCTGGAACATTTTCTTTATAAACTACAAATGGAACAGCATCATCAATATAGTTTAATCCATTTGATATATTTTTAGCAATTCCTCTTTCAAGGTTGTTCTCTGTTCTAAATGATGACCAATATCTAAACTGATCATATCTTGAGGCCATATAGTATCTTGGTCTTTGTGCAAGAGAGGCTCCAGAGTTTGCAAGATATCTGTTATTAAAATAAGATGCTTTATTAATTCCAGAACGTGGTCTAAATGGTTTTAGGCAATCTTCTAAAGAATAAATTATTTTTAATTTTTCTTTAGTTGATGTAAATAATTGAGGTACCCCAGAGTTATCAAACCCTCCATCTACAACAACATCTGCATCAGTTGCACCTGTATAGTAATTACCTTCATCTAGATTGTCAAATGTTAGTGGAAGTGTTCTGTACTGAACATCTGAGCCAGTAGGTCTATATCTATAGTTCCCAAGTTTATAAATATTATCTGGCATATTCATATTCCACTCAGCCAAGACTAATGACTGTAACTGTACTGTTGAAGATGTTTCTAAATGTGTCTTTAATGTCTCACTAACAAACATTTAGACCTCTTCCAGTGTTACCGAAATATTCCAAAGATCGTGATTTGACCCACCACGTTTTACAACAGAATAATTAAAGTCTGCAATATATACCTGCATGATTTGGTTATATTGAGCAAGATGTCCATAGTCTGCATCGGCCTTACCAAAGTTTGAGTACTTGTCATATGCCATAAACATCCAAAAAGGACCTGTATGGTTTTCATACCAGTCAAGAAGTTCTACTCCGCCTGCTCCACCATCTGCTGTAAATTCACCTGTTGTTTTTTTGTCAGGGGATAAACCAGTAGATAAAAACCCTGCATCCTGAAAGTATGCTCTTGATGGTAAATTACTCCATGAAACAGACATAGTTAACTTATCTGCTATATGGTATGAACGCATACGTCCATTAATAGTTCTTTGTCTTTGTTCAATTCTTGTTGGTGTAAAATTTAATTCCCCACGATTATGGTCTGAAAGAATAAGAAATTGATTAGTTAGATCTGTATCAGTAGATGCATCAAAGTTACCTTGTACTTCATAGCCAGTCGGCAGGTATACCCCATTAACGAGTGTACCAGGGTTCTCAGACCACAACAGGGCCTGGGGGCGTTCATACCTACGTCTACCTGTTAAATACGCTGCTGTAGCCATTTAGCCCCTCTGTGCCCTAATTCTCTGTGAGTCAACTTGTCTAATTTGTGTCATAACGACTCTTGCAATATCCTCTGGATTTGCATCAGATTTAACATTGACGTTTAGATTATAATTATACACCTTCTCGCCATCGTATGATCCGCTATTAATAGCCTTCATTTTATCAACACCATATGAGTCAACAGCATACTTAGTCATTACAAATTCTCCAGGAGTTAGCATTGCTGGAATAGTATCTGTTCCTCTTGACATTCCGCCTACCGCAAAATATTTAGGAACCATTCCGCCATAAGACATCTGCATAGGAATTTTTTCACCTGCAGGTTTATAACCAGCAATACCACCAGCAGCCATGTATCTTGGAACCATTCCTCCAGAAGACATTGCAAAGAATCCTCTTCCACCGCCACCGCCAACATTATTTGGATCAATTGCAGGCAATGTTGCATTATAGGCTGCCTGTGCTGCAGCAAGTCGTGCTGCTGCTGCTGCTGCAACTTTACGATCATATGCAGCATCTGGCCCACCACCAGTATTTTCTGCAGAGTTTGCTGCTGCTTCATCTGCTGCTGCTTGGGCTGCATCAAGTTCTTCAACTACTGTTATAAATTCTTCTAATGCTGCAATAGATGCTGCAGTATTTTCTGGTTGAACATAAGAATCTACACTTCCTGCAGATGAAACAAATGCACTTGTTGATGAATAATTCATTGAAGATATTACAGCCATTGCTGCAATAATTGAATCCATTATATCTTTCATTGTTCTAAGTTCATTATTACTTTGTACTAGTTTAGCCTTATAACCATCAAGTTGAATCTGTATAGATTCCCAACCAAGTTTTTCATTTTCAATTGCAAGAAGTTTTGCATCAAGTATTTCTTGATTCTTGTCAAGTTCTGCCTGTAACTTATCTAAATTTTCTTGTGCCTTTGCAAGTTGAGTTGACTTAATACCATCAATTACTGTTTCAATGTCTCTAATTGATAGAAGTCTTGCTTCTCTTAATTCTGTTATGTTATAAACCTGATCTTCTAATGCAAGAATCTGTGTTTGTACTGTCTTTCTTTGTTGTTCAAGAGCATAAGATTGCTGGCTAATTCTAAACTGTTCTGCTTCAATTTGTGCTTTTGTCATACCGCTTGCAGATACTAGATTGTCTGTTTCAGCCTTTCTTGCTGCAGCAATGAATTCTCCAGATTTACGATTGGCTGCTTCTGCTGCAGTTGTACGCATATCATTTGCTAATTGTGCTGCTGCTGAAATATCACCTTGAGACAGAGCATCAGCAAGAGAAATTCTACTCTTTTCCTGTGCTGCAATATCAGAGTTAAGTTCAGATATTGTTTGTAGTGCCTTTTCTTGAGCATCATATTTTTCATTGATTGACTCAGTAGCCTTATCAATTAAAGTTAAATCATTTGATAATACCGCTGATCTGTCAGATAGAACTTGTAGTGGTCTATCAAAATTAATGTCCATGTTTCGTTGTGCATCATTAATTTTTTCTTGAAGGTCATCAAGGAAGTTTTGTCCAATATTTGGATCATACTTAAGCGTAAGATTAATTGCATCAATCTTGTCTTGTTCTTTTTGAATACTTTCATTAACAGATTTAACATCAATTTCTGCAGTTTTAATCTTAGCCTTTAGTCCAATATTGGCTATATCAAATTGATTTTGTAATGCTCTGGTTTGTAAATCAAGTACAGTTGTGTTAGCATCAATTGCTTCTTGTGTGCTTTGTTCAAATGTAAGTGATTGTTTTCTAATTAATTCAAGCATATCTGAATAGTTTTTAGTTTTTACTATTAAGTCACCAAAGTTATCTTTAAGGTTTACGGTTGCATCTGCTGAACCAATAGCCCAGGCATTAGACTTATCTTTTAATATTTCAAGAATAACTTCTTGTTTTACCCCAGCAGCAGCAAGTTTCTTATAAGCCTCAATTTGCATATTTGTATCTGCAATATTGTCATTAAGTTTGATTGTACTTAATTGATAATTAAGGTCAATTGTTTTCTTTATTTCTTTATTTAATTCTTGTTGTTCTTGCTTAGTTGCTTTCAATCCACCTTGTGCTGCAATCTTTGCAGTTAGTGTTGCATCTTGTAATATCTTTTGAATTTCAAGTGAGTTATATCCTTCTTTTGTTAATAACTTATGGGCTGCAACTTGATTCTCAATTTCTTTGCTTGCATCTTTTACGTCTTGAATGTATCCGCCAATAGTTGCTTTACGGAATCCTTCATTAATAACTATAAAGTCATCTTTAAGACCAGTAATTCTTCCATTTTTTTGAATATTAAATAGAGTATCTGACCACAACTTAAACTGTTCTGCATCCAAACCTCTAATAATTTCCATGAAGTCTTTATCAATAGAAATTCCAGCCTTCTTTGCTGCTGTCTCTATTTGTTTAATTGCTCCAGACTGTGCATCAAGTCCTGGGTTTATTGATTTTTTACCTCCATCGTTAAGGAATTTTCTTAAAGACGCTAATGGAGTAAGTGCATTAAAGCCACCTTCTTTAACAAGTTTTAGTTTTTGTGCAAGATCATTTAGGAATGACATATCTTTCTTTGGAGCATCGCCACCTAGTCCTAATGTTCCTGCACCCTTTGAACCATCATCTATACCTTGGCCCTTCCATTCAAGACCCATTTCTTTAAGAGCAGTAGTATAAGCCTTTACACCTTCTGCAGATTTTCTCCATGCATCATATTGCAATGATGCTGCTGTTCTAGCAGAATCAACAAACATGGTTGCTGGATCTCTTTGTTCAGCCTTTTTCATAAATCCAATTTTTAATGTTTTTTCAATATCTGCTTTAACTGAGTCTGCATCCTTTAACATTGTAAATGCAAAAATTGCTTCAAATCTTTTTTCTGCAGGAAGTTTCATAAAGTAATCTATGTTGCTTACAACATAATCTAATGTTGCATTTGCTGGCATTCCTGCTCCCGCAAGTTCTGTTTGATATTTTGTTAATAACTTAGCATCAAACTGTCCATTTGGAAAGCGTTTCTTAATTCCATCAATTTCCTTACCAAATGCAGCAAGTCTATCAATATCACTTTGATCAATTTCCATTCCCATATTTACTGGAATTGTATCTGGAGCCTTTGCATATTCTTCAAGGGCTGTAAGAACACTCTTAAGTTTTGCTGGATCTTTTCCAAGCAGTTGATCAGTTAAATTTTGGAATCCCTTTTGCTTTGTAGTATTTTCAAATCTTCCAAGAAGTGTTGTAATTCTACCAAGTGTTTCTGCATCTGTTGTTTCTAGTGCAAATTTAATAACTTGATTTATATCTTTGCCATTGCGCTCAACTACATCTTTAAGAACTAACATTTGTTCTGGTGAAATTGATTTTGATTCAACAAGAAGTGATATTCTAATTACATCTTCAATATTCATTCCTTGAAGTTGTTGTCCAAGAAGTTTTGAACCTATGCTATTATTCCATGCTTCTTGCATTCCAATAATTGCAGCATCCATTGTTTTTGCAAGCATCTTCTCATCTTTAGATTTAACAAATGGTAAGAATGCAAATGGGTCTGTAAATACTTCTGCAGAACTTTGTCCTACGCCTTCTTTATTGCTCTGATAGTTTTTAACTACTCCTAGATATAAATCTAAAACTTCTTGTTGTTTTTTAGCCAGAGCATCTAGCCCTGCTGTTCTACTTGCTTCAAGAGTAGTGATTCTTGATGTAATTCTTTCAATTTCTTGTAAGTTAGTTGTTCTATCTTTTTCAAGAGAGAGGTTTCCTATTTGAATACTATACTGATTACTTAGTGCATCAGCAGACTGTTGAATAGCAGCAAAGTTTTGAGAGGCAACACCCTGAAGTGTTCCTGCTGCTGCTCCAATTGCCTCTGCTTCTTTTCCTCTTTGGAATACTCTTGTTGCTATTGTTCCTAGTACCGCAGCAACTGCAGTTATTCTTCCTGGACCAATAGCCTTAATTGATTGTCCCATTAGGCTTAAGTTAGTAGTCGCTGCTCCAGCCTCTGTTGCAATTGCAGCAAGTGATAAATTATAAGCCTTTAGTCCAACTATACCTCCAGCAACTGCGCCACCTGCAAGGCCAGCAAACTCTCCTTTACTGTACATTCCCAGTTGTGAAGATCCAACTTCTTGGAAATTTTTGGCTACAGCATCAAATCCTGTTTGATTTGCTTTTATTAATTCAAGTTGAACCTTAAGTGGATTCTTTGATAAGTCTTGTCCGTCTGGTCCAAGGATTTTCATTAACTGTCCTTGCATCTGGAATTCTAAATTTGGATCCTTTAAATCTCTTGCCATTTTAGTAATAACAGATTCTGCTTGAAGATAAGACAAAACTCCTTGATTTACTGCAGATGCTAACTGTGCAACAGATATTTGTCCAGCAATAGATGACTCATATTGCTTTGATAATTTATCAAAATCTTCTTTAAACTTTTTACCAGTTTCAGATCCAAGAAAGTTTTCACCAAATTGTTGAGATGCTGCTGGTGCAATTGATGTTCTTCCAAGTCTTTTTTGTTCTTCTACTTGGGTTACTGATACATTTCCAGTTATTTTTCCAAATTCTTCTAACTTTGTTGATGTCATTGCAAATTGCTGGGATAGTTTATCTCCCTCAATAATTGCTTTTTTAATTTGCTGAGACTGCATTTTTAAAATAACGGCATACCCAATAGCAACAGAAGCAAGAAGTTTTACTGGAGTATTAAGCATTGGAGCAATCATTGCAAGCATAGCAACAGAACTTAGAGTGCTCATGTTTCTTGCCATCATGCCATTTGGATTTGAAGAAGCCTGTGCCATTCCCATCATAGGAAGCATTGATGCAGCCATTCCAATACCCATTGACTTTCCAGCACCATTCATCTGCTTTAACTGACGGGCATTCTTAAGTTCTTCTTTTGTCATTGTTGAAGCAACTTGTGCATTTCTTGCTGCACTGTCTGCTGCTGTACCTGCAGTTGATCCTAGGTCTGCAATTTTTGGAGTTGCTGTTTTTACTTTTGCTGAAAAATTATCAATTCTATCACCAAGTTTTTTAACTCTTGGTTTATCAAAGAATTTATCAATTGCTCGTTCAACTCTATCTGGTGATCTTGAAGCAGCAGATGCTTGTCCTCCGCCTGCTGGAACTAATAGTCCAGATGGTGTATATACCATTCCTGCTGGTGCTGGTGTTCCAGAGAATGGATTAACGTTTGAATTCTCATACCCTGGAACTTTATCAGCAACCATTGACTGAATAAGTGGCATGTATTTAGCAGATTGCTTTGCAGGAATTACAGACTCACCTGGAGAAAGCATTGCTGGCTGAATATCTCCAGCACCCTTTGGTCCAGGTACAGATACAATTCCACTAGCCAAGTTCATTGGCTTTACCTTCATCATTGCATTATCTGTAAATGTGAAGTCATCATAGTATGATGGCTTACGACTTAATCTATATTCTAAAGCAGCCTGAAGAGCCTTCTTTTCATTTGGAAGTTTGTCAAATGGTGTCTTTCCTAGATTAGTTAGCAACTCTCTTGCTTGTGCAGCATTAAGAGGATGACCACCCTTTATGTTTGCAAATTTTGTTCCTCTTAACCCAGAGTTAAACCAACCCCAGTCTCTTGCAATTTTACTTGGTGCCCAGTCTTCTGGTGTACGATTTTGTGATCTAACTTCTCTAATATGACTTGGTGTTAATTTATTAACATCCCATCCCTTTAAAGATTTAACAATATCTTGTCCTAAAACCTTTTCAAGATAAACTTTTTCTTCATTTACTAAATAGTTTTGTAGTTTTAGAAGGTGTGGATTCTTTGATTTAAGCAATGCTTTAAATCTTTTATCTGCAATATCTTGATTCTGCTGACTGTTTCTTGCATTGCTAAACTTAGGAAGTCTTGAATAAATTGTGCTAGGAGAAACTTCTTTTCCTCCATAGCCCTTTCTTTTGATTGTGCGAAGTAATTCTTGCTCTGTATTGTCTGTTCGCTTATTAGCGATCATCCAGGCTTCGTTTTCTTTAAGTTTTGATTTAAAGTTATCAAGTTTTGATGCTGGAATTAAGAATGACTCATCTCCAACTGAAACACGAACCTTTGATCCTTCAGCAGAATATCTAATTCCTGAAAGTCTTGAAGAGATTGGAACTACTGGTGCAACGTTTGAAGATAGTCCTCTACGGGCAGCATCTCTTGCTGCATACCTAGCCTGCTGTGCTTCACGAAATGCTGCTGGGCCTGCTGATAGTGGAATGCCTTTTCCAACTGTTGCTGCTGCACCAAAAGGCATAAACCCTCCAGCAAAACCTGGAACCTTGTCTTTAATTATTTGACCAATAAATCCTGAATACTTTTTTGACTGTTTTGCTGGAATAACTGCTTCTCCAGGAGATAGCATAGATGGAACTACATCTCCTGCTCCCTTTGGACCTGGTACTGAAGTTGTTCCTGATGCAAATCGTCTTGGCATACCGCCTTTTCCAGGTATAAATAATCCTGGATTCTGTCCTGCAAAACCACCCATGGCTACAGAAGCACCTCTATAAACGTTTGTTAAAGATGTAAGTGCTGCTGCTTCTAGTTGGTATGCTGCAGATAATTGTTGATGCTTAGAATAAAGCGCATTGCTAATAGAAATATTTTCTAGTTCTTCTTGTGATAGATACTGTGTTTTTAATGCTGCATCACTTGATCCATAGGCTAACTGTTGATAGCCTTTTCTTAATACCTGCAAACCTTTAACTGAATTTGCAACTGCGTTTGCAAGCAAGCCAAATGTCATTAAGAATAGTGGGCCTAGTCCACCAACAACAACAGTTATAATTCCAATAGCCTTTTTTATTCCATCTGGCAGACTGTTAAATTTATCAGCCATTCTTGATATAAATTCAAGTGCTGGTGTGAGTACTTTAGCAAATAATTCACCAATTGGAGCAATGGCTGCTTTTAATCTTTCTACAGATCCAACAAATTTATTCATTGGAGAATCTGCTTGAATTTTTAATTCTCGTTGACTTAAGATTGCAAGTTCTTCAACAGATGCATTTGTTAGTTGAAGTACACGAGCAGCCTGTGTTCCTTCTCTTCCAATGTTATTTAATAGTGCAGAGATTCTAGCAAACTGATACTTTCCAAATACTTTTTCAATTACTCTTGATCTTTCAAGATCTGTAAGTGGTTGTAATGCTTTTGCAAATGATGTAACAGTATTTCTTAAATTACCAGCATTGGCTTCAACAATACCCTTAATATTAATTCCAACGGCAGCAGCAGCCTTTGAAGCAGCATTACTTGGATTAATTAAAGATGCAAGTCCTGACTTAAGTGCGTTAGCACCCTGTGCTGCAGATATTCCACCTTCTTGCATTGCAGCCATAAAATATGCAAGATCTTTTACGTCTCCACCTAGTTGCTGAATAACTGGTGCAACTTTTGGAATTGCTTCTGTTAAATCGTCAAGTGCTACAACAGTTTGGTTTTCAACGGCGTTAAGGAAATCAATTGTGCCAGACATAGCGCCTGTATCAATTTGGAAAGCATTCTTTAAAGCAATTGTAGTTTCTAATGCCTTTTCTTGTGTTACTCCACCAAGTACTGCAAGTTTATTTGTTTGTTCTACAAGTGTTTGTAGTCCTTGACCAGAGAAACCCGCTGCTGCAGCATCTGCTGCCATCTTGATTGTATCTGAAACCTTAAGTCCATACTTTGTATATTCATCAGCAAGGTCACGAATATTTTTTAAAGCAGCAGCAGTTGCTCCTTGATCTGTAAAAATATCTCCATAAACTTTTTTAAATCTAATTACTTGTGTTTCAATTTCCTTAAATGTTTTAATTGCTTGTGAGCCAAACAACATAAGTGGAATAGTAAAACCAACCATAAGTTGGCGACCAGCCCATTGAGTATTCTTACCAAAGTTAAGTAGTTTTGTTGAGCCATCATCTATAAGTTTATTAAATATCTGATGACGTTGGCTTGCAGCCATTAACTGTGTTGTTAAATTATTATAGTTAAGTGCCTTTGGTGTAAACTTCATGGCGTTCATAGCGCCTTGTGCATCACGTCCTAATTGGACATATTGTTGCTGCAGTGTCTTTACACGCTTATCAACTAACTTTCCAATCGTATCAAATTCACTGCCAAACATCTTTCCAAATGTCTTGGTAGATGCAGCACCATATCTAAAGTATTCTTTGAGTGAAAGTTTTTGTTTATCAAGTCTATTAGCAAACTGCTCAGAGGCAGTGCTCATTCTTGTCATTGAAGCGGTCCACTGACCAGTGGCATTTACATTATGTAAAAGAGATTGTGCGTACTTTGATTGTGCTGCAGATGCAGTCTTTGTTCCAACGATGAGGGAGCGGTTAAGAGCAGTGAGTTCCTTTTCAAGAAGACGCAGTTGCGTCATTGCTTGTGAGGTATCAATATTTATAAAAATATTGCTATTTGTATCTCCTGCCATTAACCGCTAACCTTCAACCGTTAAAGTTCTTCTTGTGCTAAAGCGAGTAAAGCGGTATCTGAAAGATTAATTCCAGATGCTGCCTCAATGATTGAATAAACCGTAGGAAGATCAATTACATCCTCAAGTTTTTCAATGCTTTCCCCCAACTCTGGCTTATACTGCTCCATAGCGATTGCTACACACTCAATCAAAAGTGTCATAGACTTATCGTTATCATTTTGGACTGCCCCCAAGCCCTCAAACTTCTTCATAAATTTACGTAAAAGTGAGATCTTGAGAGGTCTTACCTTGATCTTTGTTCCATCAATCAGGGTAATTATTTTTTCTTCATGAACTGTTGTAGTCATAACTTCCTCTCAGTAAGTTACCTCAATTATAGCATGAACACGCTGATTTTTAATTTATTTAATATTTATTTCATTAGGCTTGGGTCTCTTTCATCGCCATAGTCAAGACCCATGCCGATTCCAAACCCTGCCTTTTGAGCGTTGACTCCTTGTAATGCCAGAACGTCATTGCTATCTGTTGCTTTACCACCGCTGAAGACTCTTGCTTTCATGTCTTCCCACTCTTTTTGACCTTTGTCTTTACTTGTTTCCCCGTCTAAATCCACACCCTGAATTGCTGCAAGAAATTTCTTTTCCTGATAATCTAAGTCTCTAATTGATGCTAGTGTTGCTACAAGTTCAGGCATTGAAATGTTTGCCTCTAGTTCTTGATAGTCTTTCCATATACCCAGCAAAAATATCTCTGACTCTAACTTTGCTAAGTCTAGATCATCCCACCCGCTACTATTATTTTTATCATTTAAAGCCTGTTCTTTTACTGGCTCTTCTGCTTCCCCGCTAACGCTAATGCCCCCACCAATATTAATTATTTTATATATTGTAGGTAGATCAACATTATCTTCAAGGTCTTCAATTGTTTTTGCAATTTCTGGTTTATACTGTTGCATAGCAATTCTTGCACACTCTGATAAATAGGATATTGACTGAAGGTCATTCTCTGATTGTTTAATTAAATGGAATGCTTCCATAAACTCCCTAAGATATTTAATCTTTAAGGGATAAATCTCTATCTTCTCGCCATCTATTAATGTAATAATATCTGACTTATATATTCTTGTGGCCATCTTATCAATTCTACCACAAACAAAAAACCCACCTCCAATTAAGGAAGTGGGCTAGTTGTAATCTAAAACTAGATTATTGCAACATTATTATGATGCAACTGTGTGTGTACGGTCAATGATCTTTCCGTATGTTCCTGATGTATCTTCTGGTAGAAGACGGAATGATACTTCAAACATTGAAGCCTCATCACGCTTTGCTGAAACTGTTACGTTTTCAATTGATAGAGCACGGTATCCAATGTATACACGCTCTACTGCAGCAGAATCGTCACAGTCGCCTGTGCCTGGTCCTACAGCAACAATACCACGTTCAACTGGACATTCTCCAATGTCACCAGCAGAAAGGTTCAAGATACGGCCAGTAGATGAAGACTTTGTTCCAGTCAAATCATCGTTATTGCCTGCTAGAGCCAATAGAAGGTTCTCTAGAGTGGCTTCAGCAAAAGCAGTTGCAACGCTAACTTGCATTCCCTGCTTGTAAAGTTTAGCAACGTCAAGAATCTGGTCTACCTGGACTTCACCGAAGTCTGGTTGGAACTGCATTTCAAGTCCGTTGGTTGTGTAACCTACATTGTCATATGTTGCACTAGAAGAGAGAGTCTCTCTGTATGATGCTGAACCCACGAATGATGGAGTTACTGTTGGTACTAAAGTTGTGTCTGCCATAAAGAATGCTGCAGCACCTACAATAATATTGGTTGATGTTCCACGACTATAAGCCATTTATTCACCTCTTTCTTAAATAGATATTAAGTTATTTTGGCGTTTTTGTTTCCTCAGACATAATTATAACATCTTATTATATGGTTATTTTTCCGCCTGCTGGTATTCCTTTTGGGGTCCAAGTGTGGGTATTTATCTCTGGCATCTGATGATAGTCAAACTCAATGATGAACTTATTGCCACCATAGGTTCTGGCTGTGCCAAAATCAACAATATCTCTTGCCTCTTCTAATTGATAAACCTTGAAGGTATGAAAGTAAAACATGTTATTTATGAGGTTTGGGGCTTCTTCTGTTCCTAGGTTAACCTTGCGAATAGAGCACCAGTTATTGACTTCTTCTGCAGTCTCATCAAATCTGTCCATTAGCCTTAAGACTGCCTCTTGTATTTTTATCATATTTGTTGTTGAGTTCTCTGCTGTGGCATAAAAATAATACAATATTTGTTCCGTTTTAATATGTGGAAATTTATTCTTATTCATTCTTGATAATCTATCATATACGCACATTACGCCATCTGACTGTGGGAAAGACTGGGTTAAATCATCAAGTGTTGTTGGGGTTGATGGGAAAAACGGAAGTCTATCAAAATCAGCAAGTTCTGCAACTTTTGCTTGTAAGTATTTATTAATCCAAATTAATGGGGTATTTAATAGATCTGTATCAGCCATTTAGTAACCCCGCATTTGCTATCCATCTATATCCTACGTCTCTTCCTTTTGATCTTCCTGATTTTTTTCCTCTTGTTAAATTCTTTTTATATAATACAGGGTTTTCTAGGTATTGTGATATACCGCTTGATCTTAAAAATGCTTGTGTAAAATATTTTGTAAAGAATGAGTCAATTACTTTTTCAAATGATCCCTGTGTGGCATCTCCGCCAGGATTATCTACATTAACGCTATTTTTAGTAAAGACTGTTTCTCCATCTTTTTCAAATACAAGCACATCAGAATTTCTTGGTGTAATCGTTACTGGCATTCCCTCTTCCATTATTCTTGCTTTTTCATAAAATGGAACATTTGATCCATCCTTAATTGATGAGGATTGTTTAAAGTTTGTTATAAATGTTAGTCCATTGTTGCTTACTGTATGCTTTATATCGTATAGTCTTGCATTTGGGCTTCCCACTTGATACCATTCATAAATATGATGGAGTGCTGCTGGATTTACCCTTGCATTTGAGTCAATATATTTTTGTAACATTTCTGAAATATTCAAACCAAGATTATTAAAAAATTGAACCTTACCAGCATGAACGCCATCAAGGTATCCAAAAGAGTACTCAATTATATTGTTCATATCTTTTTTAAATTGAGTGTTATTGATTGCTAGTCTCATTAGATATCCGATGCTTGGTTCTCTGAACGGCGTATAGCCAAAGCATAATATTCTGGCTCTCCAAATGGTCCTATGATTACAGACTGAGATTCTATCTCATAGATTGTTGACTTACCAGCCCTGACTCCAGAGGTCTCTATGTATAGTGGAACATCTGTTCTTGTTCTGATGTTTGTTATAACTACGTTTGTTATTGCCTCTGTGTTTTCTTCTTGTGAAAATCTAATGTCTCTTTTTGTTCTGCCCATTAAGACTTTTTTTAATGTTATGTTTACATTTGGTTTTACTTCTTCGTCTACCGTTCCATCTTTAGAAAAATTACAAATGACTGTCTTATTGAAAACCCAAGTTTTTTGAACATTGCCATAGGCTCCTTGTTCAACTATTGGATAGTAAACATCTGCTTTCATGGGATACATGAAGTCTGTATCTTCGCATGATTCCATTATAAAAACCCAGGTTTAACAATGTTATTACGGTATTTATCTAAAATTTTATCTACTAATATGTTTCCAGTTCCATCAAGTAATCTTTTGTCGTATTCGATCTTAAACTGCTCTGTGCTATACATCTTTACATATCTTTTGTAATAGTCAAGTCTTCCACATTTAATGTCATTAATAAGCATTTTTGTTGCGTCTTGAATGTCATACGGTACTACTTTATATCCAGTTTCTAATAAAATAACATAGTCTGTTCCTTCAGCAAATCCTACTCCACCACTAATTGTTTGAACATTTCCACTATCTTGTGTATCAAATAAAGAAATTGAGTCTGAATATCCTACTGGTATTCTTGCTGGTTTTCTTTCTGCACGGTTTATAGCCTTTACTAATTCTACTGGGTCCTTTGTAATTGCAGTCTTGTCTTTTGTTATTAAATAGTTATAACTAGCAAGTGCTGCTGGATCTTCTGATGAGTCATATACTAGTTCTGCATTTTCATGTACCGTTAAGATTTTATGTGTTTTATCCCACAGTGGGATGTAGTCAGTTCCTTGACCAACAACTTCTAGGTAAGTTCTTTTATAATAAAAACCACCAACTACTGAATCAATTATTGTTCTTGCAAGTTTTTCATACTCTACATATTCTGCAATTTCTGTTGGAGTTGTTCCAAGTGTTTCTGGATCTACATATGGTCGCACAATGTCTAGGTTATCTTGAAGAACAATATCTCCACGAATATCTTGAACTCCAGAGACTGTAACGCTTTCGTAAATTGTAACTGGGTAAGATTTGTCATATTCAAGAAAAGTTCCAGTAAGTGTATAAGTTAAAATCTTTTTGTTATTAGAAACACGAATAATCTCAAGTTCTGTTTGTTCCAATAGGTCATCAATTACAATAATATACTCTGTAGATGCATCTGGAACTGTGTAAGAAAGAGTTAGTGGGTAAGGGGGAAGTCTAAGTATTTGCATTATTTACCGTAATAACTTGCTACTTCTTCTGGGGTTGCGTTACGAACCTTTTTAAGAGTTAGCCATTTTTCAGAGGACTCTTTTGAAACAATGTTATACCCAGTTATAAGTTGTCCTACCCCTTGCCAATGAAGGTTTCCTAATGAATATATAGCAACTTTTTCGTCTGTTTTTGCTTCTTCTTTTACTTCTTGAAGTGGTTCTGGAACAAAATTATTGATAATTTCCAAAATGTCATTTCTTGTTTTTGCTTGATTTAAAGCAATATTATTTTTTTTGGCATAGGCTTTTAACTCAAATACTGTTTTTTTACTTAAGTCATTAATAGTAATCATAATAGCCTCCTACGTTATTATACCAGAATATGAAGAAGGGGAGCCATTGTTACATGACTCCCCTCTTTCAATTATTTATGAGTATTACTCAGAAACGCTATCTGCGTCGCCATAAGCAACTGCATCTAGTTCTTCCCATTGAAGACCAAAGCGGACGAATACTGTGTATTCAATTGTATCCTTCTTTGGCTTGTATTCACGGTTTACAGTAATATCACGCTGGAATCCCCAAACACGGTTTGATGGGAATGTTAAGTCAACAAAACCATCTGGGTAGTAAGGAACTTCCATTACATCAATTCCTAGAACACGAGTTGTACGTGCTCCACCAATTGTTTGCGCTCCACCATCAAGGTATGCTTGACGATTTGGCTGTGTGCTACCAATGCGATCAGAGAATGCTGAAGAGATTGCATCTGCTAGTGTACCGTTATTACGGACAATACCAGAGAATGCATCTGTACCAGCATAGAACTTTAGGTTGCTCTTAACTGCACGATACTTACGTGGCATTGCAAGAACAATCTTCTGCATGATAGATGTTGTCCAGTCATCATTTGACAATGAGACAACGGCTTCGTGGGCATCTGTTGTGCCAACCCTTGCGCTGTTACGTGTCTGGTTTACGAAACCATTCATGATTGAAAGGAAGTCACCTGTTGAACCATCGCCGTTAATAGCAAGGTCTTCAATATCGTTTGCGAATGCATTGGTCATCAAGCGAACTAGATGATCTTCAAGTGCTCCACCTTCAATATTATCTTCAAGTGATTCTGTAGAAACTTCCCAATCAAGACGAATCTTCTTTGTAGTAAGTTCTACCTTTGTAAATGTAGCACCAGTATTTGTGTAGTTTTGACTACCCTGTGCTGCTGCACGAATGACACGCTCTCCAACGTTAACCTTTTCGATTTCCATTGTGTTTGCTCGCATTGTAACTCTACGACCATCCTTGGCGAGTACTGTTGCATCCCACACGTAGTCGATGAAGCGACGAGCCTGTTCTGGTGCAAGAATACCTCCTGCTGTTCCAGTTGGATTTACAGCGTTATCTCCAGATGTTACTCCAAAGCCTGCTGTTGCTGTGTTTCCAAGTTGACGGCCAACAGACGCTGCTGCTGCATCAAGACCTGTAGCACTACCAACACCACCTGATACGAGTGCACCCTGGGAGTTAAGTTCTGCTCCTGAGCCACCTGAACCTGGATAGTTCTTGGCTATATCTTTATCTTGTTCTGACATTATTTCACCTCCTAGTGAATATATTGTTAATTAAATAGGTCGGAATTTTTGAGGAAACGTCCGCCCCATAGGGATTTCTGAACCTTTACAGGCTCAAACTGCACGATCTCGCCTAGATCGCCAGACTTGCGGAAAGCGGTATCTTGCTCAACGGCATCTACTCTCTTTCCAAACTCATTGAACTGACCCTTGACTTGTGTTACTTCTGTAGACACATCGTCAACGGACTTGTTAAGTGCTGCAACCTGCTCATTAAGAGACTTAATGGTTGTAGCGAGATCGCCAAAGGCATTAGTAAGAGAGTTCTTGATTTCAGCAATTGCATCTGCAACTGACTCATCTGACTTTGCTACAGCAAGTTCGGCTTCAACTTCTGGAACAACGCTCTCTTCTTCTACTACTAGAGTAGAAGGAACTGCACCACCATCATCTGATTTTGCAACAGCAAGATCTGCTGGTACTTCGTCAACGACTGCAGGAGTTTCTACTTCTGCTGGCTGTGCCTCTGGAGTAATTTCAACATTTTCAACTACAGCATTTAATACTGCTTCTGTTGTTTCTGTCATTTTATTTACCTCCTTGGTAATCTTAATTGTACTAATGCCTTTAGCACTATCAACTAAGAACTTTATCATGTTTGCTTTTTCGTCATCATTCTTTTCTACAAAACCAATGTTTTCCATATTCTTACCACTGATTGGGCTTGCTTCTGCTTCTGAGTCAGACACTAATACGATACCGTTTTCAGAATCGTAAAAAACATTTTCAATAACAGTGTCTGCAGATGTTCCAGTTAGAACATTCTGACCATTTACCTTTTCAACAGAAATAATGCTTGCAAATTGATTTGCTGGGCTATCAACTAGTGATAATTCATAAAGATCATAGTCTTTAATAATGCGAATTGACTTGTCTAGGTCTGCATTATATGCATCGTCCCAAACCTTAATATTGCCACCAATAGAAAAACCACTATATGTGCCATCTAGGACTTTTTCCCAGGCATCTTGTGCACCCTTTGAAACATAAGCAGATACATAAACTCCGTTATAAAACTTCTTTGAATTTGGGTCAAAGTAGCGGTCTTCTTTAAATGAAACCATCTTGCCTACTGCTGATGGCTGATGCATTTCTCTTAAATTTCCTTTAAAATTTTTAAAGGCTTTAACGCTTGCATCTGCCGTAACAATATCATCTTGCTTGTCAATATTATCCAAAGATGCAAAGCCAGAAACCATACGGCGTTCTACGTCTACCTTGCCAATAGGCATTGACAGACGTAGGTTATCCTTATCTGTTGTCCAATTTGCCTTGTTTATTATCATATCAGAATCCATTATACCAAATGTTTTATTAGATTTCTCAATTATTGAGATGATCTACCCTCACCTGCAGGATTGCGTCCTGCAACTGTACTTGGGGAGTCAGAATTATTGTTTGTTCTTTGTGCATCTCTTGCTCTATTACCAGAAAGATTTGCAGCAGCA
>Ga0209297_1000439_pt1 | contig 26987 bp, 14 predicted proteins | sample S_130805_MF_Meta_FD_187322 | JGI IMG/M metagenome (GOLD analysis project Ga0209297, IMG submission 187322) | Freshwater microbial communities from Lake Simoncouche, Canada to study carbon cycling - S_130805_MF_MetaG (SPAdes) (version 2) | ecosystem: Environmental > Aquatic > Freshwater > Lake ...
GTCATGTGGACGGAAGAATTCATCTTCAACTAGTTCAGGGTGATTTGTCACCAAGTAATTGTAGATTGCCTCATTCTTACCGACACGTACTCTACGGATGTAGTAGTCGTTGTGCCAAGCGTGAATTCCTGATGATGTTCCCAACGTCAATGAAGTTGTTCCCGCAGGTTTTACAGTTGTCATACGAGCTGATTTGTTAATACCAATCAATTCAGCAACTCTTGAGTTTTCTTCTTTAACCGCTTTCGCAGCTTCTTTCATATTATAACCTAAAACCACACCTGAACCAATACCTGTCATAGATACACCAATCAACGCATCTTTCTCAGTTGTTCTTCTCCAAATGTCTCTCAAGTAATGGAAGTCAGTGTAACCCGCTTGTAATGTTCCGATGAACGCCGCAGCTTTAACACGAGCATTTAAGTCTTCTTGTGATTCAATGTCAGAAACATTTACCTCACATAAGTTACAGAATTGGTTTGGTCTCAATGCGATTTCACAACATGGGTTTGTTCCCCAATCTTTATCGTTTGTAAAGTAAATACCAGGTTCACCTGCTCCTGACGCTTCAACACGTTTCCATAAATCCATGAAGAATTCTTTTGTAATCTTGTGTCTAACAAGTGCCGCTGAGTTGTTCGCTCTACCTCTTTGTGGATTTTTTTCCCACCATGAACCTGATTTACAAGAAATCATTTCGTTGTCGTCAGCACTGAATAAAGAAATAAGTGCCGCTCTACGGATACCACCAGCTAACACAGCGTCAGCAATATGACATACCATATCATGAACTTCAATTGGAGTTAGTTTTTCACCATCTTCTTTTGCATCCAACATACCTTTTAATTTGTGAATACAATCTTTTAAAGGTTGAGGACCTGGGGCTTTACCACCTGATGTTACAAGTTGAGCTCCTTTTGGTCTGATATCAGAAAAATCAAATTCAGGATTTGATAAGTTTTCACCGAAATAAGATTTCATTAACACCTTAATTGCGTCCGCCCATCCTTCAATAGAATCACCAATCAAGAATCTTCTTGTTCTATTTGATTTTGGTTTTCTAATCTCAGGTAATTTTTCAACGTGATGTTTTTGAACTGAATATCCAACACCCGTACCACCTAACAATAGGAACATTGACTCCGAAAATGCATCCAAGTGGTCAATAGGTAAGTAAGCACAGTTGTAGATTCTGTTTGGAGAAATCTCAATTGGTTTACCACCAAACTGCATTGACCTCATTGAAGGTAATACCTTTTTATCATATACCATTTTGTATACGTCTTTAATCTCGTCTTTTAGAGATGGGTATTTTTTAATATGCATGTTCATATTACGGGTTACCAATTCCTCCCATGTTTCACGTCTGTTTAGTTCTGGTACGAATTTAGCGTACTTCATGTAAACTGTTAAGTCTGACAATATCTTTTGTGATGCGTCCATAATTCTTCTTTGTTTATTTTAATTTGTATTATTGTTTTGTTCTCTTTGTTTTCTTTTCTCTAAAAGTTCCTTAACTCGGTCACGTTTTCTTTCTTCTTGTTGTTCTTCAAACCCTAAGAATGTTACCGAACTTTCGGTATCAATCTCAAGTAGTTCATTGTTGAACTTACAGTTTTCAAAAACTACACCATCTTTACCGATACGTGACTTTGTAATTGCTATTGTAGCCAAATTCATTTCTTTTTGTTGTAATGTTTTTGCTACCGATATGATAACGTGACCAACTTGAGCCTTCTTAATAGAACCACCCATTTGGTCTGTAGTCACAACCTCAGAAGAGATTGATGACCTGTTACCTTGTGTTGCTGTCCAACCTACCAATGATAACTCATGACACATCGCTTCAAATCCTCTCATAACCGAACCCTCGGCTTTCCACTCATCTTTACTTGAACTCTCAGGAACCACACAATCAATATAGTCCAAAAGAACTAAATCAACTTTTGTTCCATCCGCAATCATTTTTCTGATTTGATTTTTGATTTGATTCATAGTCATAGAATCTGAAGGGAGTTTTTTTAAGATTAACTCGTTCTTCATTGTCTCTTTAATCTCAGTGATTTTACCCATTACGGTTTCTTTATGTAGAACCAAATTATCAGGTTCAATACCAGTCCATAGGGTAAAGTGTTTACGTTGAACAATCTTTGGATTGTCTTCAAAAAAGATTTGAAGAACATTATATCCAAGATTAAAGGCAGTGTTTGCAATCTTGGTGAGGATGGTAGTTTTACCAACCCCTGTAGGAGCTAATATAACACCTATCTCACCCTTTGCAAGACCACCCTTAAGTAATCTGTCAATTCCTGGTATTCCGATTGGAATTGGGTGTCTAAAATCCTCGTCTAATACTGTTTCAAGGTTAGAGAAAATATCGGTTGTACCCGTATCTTTTTCTCCAACTTGTAACGCTTCACGAACCAAACTTTCAACTTTGTCATAAGATTCAAAGTCCCCCTCAGTAATAATCTTTTGAGCTTTGTCCATCGCCTTCTGAAGTTCTTGTTGTTTACAAAACTTCAAAGCCTTTTCTTGAACAAATTGGGTACCCTCAAATGGCGCGTCTTTGATTTGTTTAATGGTATCAAGAACGATTTTAGCAACCAATTCTTGTGAGATTTCAGATTTAACGATTTGCTCAAGAGTGTCAAAGTTAGGGGTAGACTGATACTTTGCATGATACTCCTTTGTCATCTGTAGGATGATTTTAAAGTACTTGTTGTCAAAATAAACACTTTCAATCACATCCATAATTGATGTTGAAAATTCTTTATCTACAATAAGTTGGTTTAAAAGTTGTATCTGGAAAGTGTTCCCTAAGTATTCAAAATTCTTGTTCATATATCGTTTTTCTATCCCCCTGTTTTATTAAATATTTACTTGTTTAGGTCAACGCCCAAATATTCAAAACTTAATTTTGGGGCTGAAAAAATGTCAGTCAATTCACGGAGAACGTCTTTTAAAAATGGTCGTACGTCAACCGTATAACGAACTTTTGGCGGGAATAATTTTCCGTCAAAATATCTATGACAAATTGTCTGTTCTCCAATTCTAACATAAAGATTGAATTGTTCGCTACCTTCAGTAAATGAAGTGTCCATAATTGCAGGGTCATTAACAATTGCATCTTTGTTATCAATCATATAGATAACCGTCTTCATCTTTAAATGATACTGAAGTTCCTCCTTCAGTTGTCTCATAAAGTAATACAATTCCAATGAGTTTTTTGCCTCAGGATTGAACCCTCTAACGTTAAAGAATCTCTGAACTACGATGTTGTCATTCAACGTCAATAAGAATTCCATTTTGGTGCTGTCTTGCTCTTTCATAATTTAATTTTTGTTTGTTATATTTCTTTTTTCTTTTCTTGTTAATTTCATAAATGGTTTGAGGAAGTTGACCCAAGCTTCGTCATTCTTGGGTAGATATTTAAAAAGACCGTCTTCCATCATCATTCTCATTAAGTTTTTATATCCCCTATCTGTAGGGTCTATACTGTCTGTCAATATCTGTTCAACCAATTCTTTTCCGTCATCTGTTATCAAAGGATTACCAAGGTCTACAATAGTTTTATTCGTAAGGTAAAACTGTTCTCCAAATATAGTTGATTTTGTCTTGCCTTCCAAAAGATTAACCAATGTTTTTATGGGTTTCTTTTGCGGGATATTTCGTGCACAATCCAAGATTTCTTCTATAGTGCATGGTTTCTCCTGAACCTGAGGGAAATATTTAATTAATGTTTTTTCCCCAAGACCTTCAATTCCACTGATGTTATCGGATTTGTCTCCTGTAAAGATTTTAGTTAACAATACATTATAGTGGGGGATATCAACCTTGTTGATTGTTATCATATCCCCATTTTTAAAATATTGTTTTGATATTGGTGAATAGATTGTAACTCTTTCTGAAATAAGTTGAGTGAGGTCTTTATCCGCAGAGAAAATAATAATATTCTCATCTTTAGATATCTTACAATAATAAGCAATAAGGTCATCCGCCTCATTACTAACCATCTCAACCTGACGAACAAAAATTTCTTCCAAGTATTGTTTAACACGAGACTTTTGGTACAAATACGATTCGTACTTATACTCATTCATGTCTTGTCGTCTGTTTGCTTTGTATTGTGGGTATATAGATTTTCTGATAGATGAGTTTGAGTCCCCATCCCAAAACACAACAACTTTATCATGGTTGTGTTCTTCAAGGAATTTGCGGAGTATGTTCACAAAGTGAAATACTCCACCCACATGAGCACCGTCGTTATACACGTCTTTTGCTCCGTGGAATCCTATCTTAAATAAATTATCTCCGTCTACTAATAATGTTTTAATCACTTTTGTGATTTAAATGGTGGAACAATATACTAATCCTCTTTCTCTTCTTTTAAATCAAAATCTAAAGATGTGACCCCAAGAATGTCTTTCCAATAGTCAGCATGTTCTTTTTTGTATGATTCAATTGACACTTTCTCTTCCGCAGCTTCTTTTCCTGCTAAGAACCCGTGTGGTGTTACAATAATCTTTCCGTCTTCATAACCCAATCCATTGATGTGGTTTTTCATAACAGAAACTTTTGTTCTAATTGCAAACTTAACACTTCTCTTGTCTTTGGTCGCAGTAATCTTGTTTGTTCCCGCACCTTTTTGGTTACCAAATAAGAACACCAATGATGAGTTTAACCAAATGGCTTCACCACCTTTTGCTTTAATCTTTGGTTGACCGAATGGATTGTCAGGTAATTCAACCCAAGGTTGGTTAACAATAACCAATGTGTTTTCGTATTTTGAATCAGATTTACGAGAACCTGAAATACGTTGGTTAATACCCATACCAATTTTGTCTGCAAGTGTTGATGCGTTGTGTTGTTTACCACCTTTACCTTCAAAGGTCATCTTACAAGGAACTGAACCAACAGAATCCCATAAGAACAATAAACTATAATCTAACTCACCTTTTTCTTGTGCATCCAACAAACTATTAATGTAGTCAGTGATTTGCTCAATGTAGTTGAAATTGTTATTGAAGATGTAAAAACCATCCCAATCTAATTCACCTGTTGCTTCATCAACAACCTCTTCACAATCAAAACCCATAAGTTTTGCGTGTTCAAAAGACCATTTTTGTTCTGTAATAATGAATACTGGTAGAATACCTTTCTTCTGAGCATCAACGGCAGTTTTAACCAACGCTGTAGTTTTTCCTGTATCTGAGTGACCTAATAACATATTTAAATGTCCGATTGCGGGACCAGGTAATCCAACCGCATCTAAGAAATCTTGTCCTAAGTCAAAAAATCTTTGGGGTTTGTATTTTGCAGAAGTTGAGAATTTCTTCTTAACTGAACTGAAATCGTTTTTCTTTATTGCCATAATGTTATAAATTAATCATGCATGGTACCATACAAGATACCATACATGATGTGTTTTGTTTTATTAGAAAGGTAAGTCTCCGTCAACCTCGTCATTTGCTTGAGGGTCAACGATAGGTGCTTTTGTTTCAGATTTTTTAGAACCACCCATAGATGTTGTAGATTCGGTATCGTTTAGATAAACATACCCACCTTTATCACTATCCCATTTTGGAGTTTCTCCACGAGCAATTGCTTCAAGATAGTCAACAGGTTTTTTAGAATATACATCCAACCAAGTCAACTCGTCATTAATCCAAGAATCTCCTTGAACTTTTTCTTCGTGTATTGCTGTTGGGTCATCATACATAATTGTAGATACACTTGTGTATTCTTTACCTGCAGGTGTTTTAGATTTTGTTAATTCAATGATAAGGTCACGTCCTTTTTCAGGGTCAGTGATATCACCTTTGTTTCTCCAAATTGGAATGATTTTATCCAAGATACCATCGTTTTTGTAATTGTGTTTAAATCTCCAAAACTTTGGACCGTCTTCCTCGTGGTCTCTGTCAATTACTTTTACGATATAGAATTTACGAGACTTATATTGTTTCGCCAATTCTTTATCAGATTCTTTACCTGTTGACATCAATTCTTCATAAACCTCATTTAAAGGAGAACGCTCATTGTCATTCTTTCCTGGGTCATAAAATTTTTGCCATTGTCCACCTACTTGGATTTCGTGATACCAAGCTTCTTTAAATGGTGAAGAACCATCTGGTGTAGGTAGGATACGTACTCTACGTTGTCCTGATTTCTCTTTGTCTCCTAAGATTAAAGCGAAATACTTTTTCATTCTTTCGTCTTGCGACATTTTGCTTTGGGCCCCGCCCCCTTGTTGTGCTTTTTCGTACTGTGCCAATACGGCGTCTAATGAACTCATCATGTTTTTCTATTTTTAAATTGTTAAGTTATGTCACAAATATAGTCTAGTTTTCTGGTTTTGTCAAATAAAAAAGCCACCTTTTGGGTGGCTTTCATTAGTAATTAAATTAATATTATTTGTATTGATATTCGTCTTTAAATCCGTTTCCTTGGAAAGAACCTTTAATGTCATTAACATTAATGTCCGTTACATCTTCAGGAGTTAAAACATAATCATTTTTTCCCGTTTTTTCCATCTCTTCTTGTTTGTCGTCAAAAAATTGTGAAAGTTTTTGATTGAATGGGTATGAATCATAACTTCTTAACTCTAATTTTTCTTGAGGTGTCTTTTCTCTGTACTTCTCAATTTTGTTTTCAAGAGCATTAAGTTTATTCATAATTGCATCCATCTCGCCTAATCTTGATTCTAATTTAGTTAACTGACCAAATAGGTTTTCAAAATAGTCGTCTTGTTTAGATTGAATATCTTTTTGTGCTGTAACTAATTCTGTGATGTCTAATTCTTCTGAATCAGATGATTCATCTTTCTTTTCATCAGATTTACCTTCATCATCAATTTTTTCAACATCGGGGTCATTTTCAACGTCAATTGGGTCCGTCCCACCTGGCGCCGCTGGTGGTGGAGGTGTTGCCGCAGCGTCTGCTGGCGGTGGTGGAGGAGTTGCTCCCGCTTCAGGTGCTAATGCCCCTAAATCTGGTGCCACTTCCGCATCTTGCTCCATGATATAATTATTGATACTTTTGTATCTGTTAATTTCACTTAATATTTTTTTATCTAAACTCATAGTATTAACCGTTTAATAATTGTTTTATACCGTTAGCAGTTTCAACTCTAACTTTTCTGTTGGCAGTTGTTTGGTGTCCAGCTCTTTCAATAAGACCGTCTCTTTCTCTTACAGTATAACAATCTCCTGTATCTAAGTCGCAAACTTGTTTAGTTCCGTCACCGTTATCTTCTTGGGAGAATCTTGTTGATTTACCAAGATAATTATCTAATGCTAATTTAATATCCATAATAATGTTTCTATATAAATATATGATTAGTTTATAAAGTGAATGGTGGTCCTGTCACTGTTTGTTTTAATACTTGACCACCAACTGGCGATGTAAAACCATAAGGGTAATATTCAACAACTAACCTAAAGACACCACTAGTGTTTACATAATATCTATTTGTATAGTTTGTATCAATTCCACTAACCCCACTAACATTAACCCTTTGGTTGTTACTGTCTATTAAAATTTTTGAACCGTAATAATCTGTATTAAAATTTGGTGCGTTAAATTTAAAAGTAATATAACCACTATTATCAGGTTTCGTTATGTTAAAATATTGCCATCCATTACCTTGTAATGATGGACTTTCACCCACTAATACTATTGAAAGTGGTTGTTCAGGGAATGTTGGCGTTGTTGATGGTGTAGGCGTAAAATTAAAATTAAACGATTGCGGTACGTTTTGAGGATTTTTAACTTTATCCGTAGGAATTGCAGTAACTGTAAATTTAAGGTTAACCGTTTGTCCATCTTTAACAGGAACTGTTTTAAACTCAGGTATTGGGTTATTAACCAATATGTCCGCAACATTATTATAAGTTATGTTAAATGTGTTGTTTGATACGTAACCTAAAATTGGCGTGGTAACAGTTCTGTTTAAAGTCTGTGTTCTAACGTTATTTACAATTGTGTTATCATAAACCGAAACAATCATACTCACTTCATTTTGTAGTGTCCAAGTATTAAGTGCTGCAGCATTAGGGTTAACTGTAACAATTAGATTTAAAGTTGTTCCATTTGGAGTTGTTTGTGTATTTCCGTCTAAAGTAACTGGTCCTGTTTGTTGTGGTTGTGTATTTGAATTATTTGGATTACTTGTTGTTGGTGTTACTTGAGCTGGGTTATAAGTAAACCCGCTTAAAGTTGTTCCATTACCGTAATTTCCTCTAAGAACTATTGGGTTAGTTTGCGCAACAATTGTATTACTATAAGGAACAACAACACTAATGTTAAACGCATTTAAAATAGTAATTCCTGTAGTTGTAGTCACATTATTTATTGTTACACCTGTTACTTCGTCTAAGTTCTTACCAACAATAGTTAAAATAGTACCACTCACACCTGTTAATGGCGAGAATGAAGTTATGGTTGGTGGCGGACATGATGGTACAACGTTTGTTGTTGTATTTAAATTGTTTGGTTGTGGTGTTACTCCAGCATATGTATCCGCAATTTTTTGCTTTTGTTTAAGATTTGCAATTCTTAATCCTGTAGTTGACACAACATTTAACCCAACCTCATCGGCAGATTTAAATGCATCGTTAAGTCTTGCATCTAAAGTTTTAAATTCTGAAAGATGTGCGTCATAATAAGATTCAGTAGTACCAGAAACGGGCCAATAACAAACATAATATTTAGTAATACCTAAACCTGTAGTTTCATTAAATACTCTGTCAACATTTGCACCACTTAATCTAGATATCATAAAGTCAAAAAACTTTCCAATTGTATCAAAAATTGCAACTGGTTGTGCCGTTGGTTTACCTGTTAAATTTGGAATACTAACACATGAATATTTTTTAGGACTGAAGAATCCATCACCCGATTGTCCATAGTTAGTTGTTAGTGTTACGTTAGCATAATTGTTACCATAACCATAAAATTTAGTTTGTTTGAATGTCTTGGCGTAACATATCATATAAATAAGAACTTGTAAGTCAGGATTGTTTGTTTTCTTTTCAAGTTCTTTCACAAATTCTTCTGGTGTAATACTCATAGTTGTAGATGTTTGAACATCACCCCAAGTATTATAAGCAACCGCTAAATTATTACTACATGAATTTTGTGCCGCAGCAGCGCTATCACCTGTTTGGCTAACATATTTAGCCTTATCAACATCTGTAATTGCTTTGGCTGTAACATCATCTTTAGAATTTTTAACAATGGCCTCAATTTTGGTTAATAAATTCTGATTGATACTTTGTAAAAAGTTATCAATAGATGGTAAATCATATATACCTTGTCTAGTACCAGTAAAACTGGTTTGAAAATTACCTGGAGTTATTGCGTGGTCAACTTGTGTTATAAAATATGGACCATTAAACATAGGTACGTGTCTAAGATTAAAATACATTGTTGGTTGTAATAAAGCATTACCTAAAGATTTAACACTACATTTATAACTCCTTTGTTTGTATAAGTTATACAAACTAACATTTTGTGTTGCAGTATTTTTACCATTGGCTTGGTCAACCATATTCAATTGTGTTTGTATTGACTCTGAAGTTGCTTTACCAGATTCCATACCAATTTCAACCGAATAAAAAATGTTTTGATTTCTTATTCCAACATCCACATTAAATCCAACACATTTATTTGAAATTGCATAGTCTTTTTTACCTGCGGGATTTTCAATTAAAGGATTATCTGAAGCCCTTCTTAAGTCAAACGCATCATCTCTAAATCTGGAATTTCCTTTTGGTAAATCTAAATGCGTTGACGGTTGTCCAGCATAAAAACAAATCATTTTTGGTCCTGATTTTCTGTAATCAACATCTAAAAATGTTCCCCACATGTTATCCGCAAATTCTAATTTACCTTCAGGTTGTGGTATTGTAGTACCATCTACATCTTGTATATTATAAAAATTAACATAAGCTGGTAATGGCATTACATTAAATTTATTTTTAATTAAAATACCACTAACAAAAGTGAAGACACTCATTTCCATATTAAGTGAATTTTCACTTAATATATTTTTTAAATCAAATATATCTACAATAATCGTATCACCAATATTTCTTGATGCTCTATCTAAAAACATAAAATCTTCAAACAAAGTTTTAGATGTGTAGTCAGACCCAGCAATCCATTTGTCATTTAACGCTTTAAACACCTCATAGTTTTCAACTTTACTTTGTTGTCCATCAATAACACTTTGAATAGCTCTTTCAGGTAATTCTTGTTGATTAGGTAGCTCTGCCCTTACTTCTGTTAACACCTGATTTAATATGTTATTTTGAAATTCTGAAGTAAAATTTAAATAAGTTTGAAGTCTATTTTTAAATTCTGCGCTTGATAATGTTGGACTATAAAGTTTTTGGGTTGCATACATTTTAATAATTGGTGCCAACAACACAACATTGTTTTCAGTAAATTCAATATTATTGTCTATAAAAAAATCAGTAATATATGAACCATTATTATCGTATATTAAATTTGGTATTGTTGAAAATCCTACTTGAGTTTCCAAAGCCCTCCAAGCATTAGTATAACTTGATTTAGATAAATCTAAAGTAGTTGTGTTTAATGATGAAGGTAAGCTATTTTTAATGTACGGGTTAAAAGTTATTGGGTCAACAATAGGATTATTCCCATTACCTTGTGCAAGGTATGATGCCATTACTCTTCGGTTATATTCCGCAGGATTACCATATTTTAAAATAACATCGTATTCTAAAAACGCTTTAATGGTGTTTGAAAAAAGTGTTAATTGTGAATTACCAATTGTTTTAAAATACTCACCATTACTAATGGAACTTGGTTTACCTTCAATCTCCATCATACTTCTAAACAAGTATTGGAAATTTTTAAATAACGCATTTGGGTCGGCAGGTGATACTCCTATTGGTACCGCAACTTGTGGGCCTAAATCAATGTTTGATACTGGTTTACAAAAGTTTAAAAATTCGTTTTCAAATTTATCTAAAATAGTTTTATCAAAAACAGAAAATATCTCTTCAATTTTTGAATAATCAAAACCATTTAATAATTTAAAAGGTGATTGTTGTTTTATACCAGTTTCAATTTTATTTACATAAGAATCTGGTTGTGGTCTTGAAATTTGACTATTATTAAAATACCCGTAATTTGGTGATGACCATAATAATCTAACGGAGCCATTATAAATTGATGGGTTATCAATAAATGGACAGACAGGGGCATTGGCAACTAAACACTCATTTTTAACTTGATTTATCTGAGAACCAAATGATGGTACCACATAATATTTTAAAGTAGTTGTATTGTTACTTGGGTTACACACATTTCCAACATCTGTTGGGTCAAAAGTGTTGTTAGGTAATATTACAGACCATGTTTGTATACTTGAATATCTTATTGGTGTAATTAAAGGAAACGCAATTGTTTGAGCATTAATGTTTGAATCAGTAAAATTATATACTTTTAATCCGTTATCAACACTTGCTTGTATTTCTGTATCTGTATAACCACTATACAAATCATATCCATTATAAAAAACGTTAAAGTCGTTTATTACTTTTGGATAAAACCCTGTTTGAATTTTGGTGATATTATTGTCAACATTTTGTAATCTAATTTTATTCTCACCGTCAAATTTAAAAGTATATGTTTTTGTATCCGAACTTGTTACTGGGTCAAAATTTGTTTTGTAATCAAAGTTTTTCCAAGCAGACTCTAACATATCTGTTTTGGTATTAATAAAAGTTTTATATCTATACCAAATTGCGCCCATTTTTAATACCCAAGCATATGGCATTTTATGAATTGCACCAAACTTTTTAAAACAAGACGCAATGTAATCTAAATCACTTGACGCCCCATCAGTTTTATATTTTTCTTTTAAAGAAGCTAATGGTAAAGAATTGATAAATAGATATGCCGCTTGTGTATAAGGATATGGGTCTTTTCTTCTCCAATTATAAACACCATTTTGAACCGCATTAATAAAATACGGTGTATTCAACATTGATGTTGTTGTCTCAATTGGAATATTTTTACTTGGTGAAATATAATTAACATATCCTTCTGTTGGTACAAAAAAAGTAGGGTCTTTTCTTATAAGATAAAATCCATCTAAACCTATTGATGTTATTTGGTTTGTTGGGTTAGAAACTTTTAAATAAGAAAAATTAGTTACAGGTCTATTTTTAGTGTAATCATAAACACTATTAAAGTTTGATATAACATCTCTATCTTCAAAAACCGTTAGTACTTTATTTGTGTTATATACAGAACTCTTAGTATTAGTAACACTATTTGCCATATTTGTTGCAACCCATGTAGGGTCTGTAAACGGATATGTGTCAATAATTATTGGTTCATTAGTTACATTTTTAACTAACTGTAATAACCCATCAGACTTTGTATTTGTTTGAGGTTCTTTACCTAAATCAGTTAAACTTAAAATATTAAAAGAATTTTGTGTTAAATTTCTAATATATGGTGTAACAAAAAAATCTCTAATATAATCTTGATACGCCCTACCAGTTCCTTGATTTGAGATGTTATCTAAAAAAGATGGATAGTTTTGTGCGGTAATATCATAATTTTTAAGTTTTAAACTTAAAAATGGTGAGCTTGCACCTAAACTAGTTACAATATTATTTGTTTCGGCACTTACAATTAATTTTGTTAGTTGGTCTATTTGGTTATTATTTGCTCTAATAAATCCAGAATAGTTTGAAGTTAAAAATTGTCTTTCCCATATTTCGTAGAAAAATTTAATTTCTTCTTTATTGGCATATGCAATACCTTCTGACGGGTATTCAATTGCATTTACGTTAATAATGTTAGTTGTTCCCTGACTATCTATTGGTGGTTGAGCTACGGGCGGATTAAACTTTTGGGTTAATCCTCTCATATACTCCTCAACAAATTCAACTTCAGGCCATTTTGCATAATTCCAACCTTGTGTGGTATCAACAACAGAAGGGTCTGCAAGATATTTTAATTGGAATCTTCCCTTCTTGTCCTCAGGTGTTTCCACAAAAAATTGTGGCCATGGGTATACAGGTATTTGTCCGTTAATTAATCCTTGATTAGCACTTTCAGCCGCTGGACTTATTTTAACATCACCCTCAGTATCGGTACCTTGAGCTGAAGACGGATTATTTAAAATCGCGTTTTTTCTAACTGGGTCATATTTTACATTCCAAGCCTTAGTATGAACCTCATCAAGTAAACGAATAAACCCTTCAGCGGATGCCATGATTACCGCACATATATTTCTAACCGTTGGGTTAAATCCGAGCCCTGTTGCACTGTCTTCAAGTTTTCTTGCCAAATCTAACGATAATGCGGTTTCAAACTCAGATAGTTTTTTATTGGCTTCGGTTTCCATTTTAGACAATAGGTTTCTAAACTCATCAAAAGTGTAAAGTGGAGGATTAATAAGGAATCCAAATAGATTCTCAAATTTTTTATCTAAAGTATTTTTTTCAAAAGATGGTTTTAACACTTTTTCTAAAATCAACTGCATTGATTTAGTATCCGCAGTTGTTGGTAATAACTTACCTGTTTGAGATGTTGTGGTTTTTTCTAAATTTATGTCGGTTACAGCAACCTGTTTAATCATAGTATTAAACGTTATACTATTTTTAATTGGTGTTTTACCCGTACTGCCTAAGGTTGGGTTTTTTGCCAACAGAGCGTTAAAATCAATAGTATATGCACTTAAAAAACTAACCGCTTCGGCTCTCTTTGTTGGGTTATCAATAAATTCTTGTTTAAAATTATAAACCTCTTGTCCCTTTCCGTTTAAAATTATTGGTTTTGGGTTTAAGTACGTGTTAAACCAAGAGTCTCTATTCCCGTAAACTTTATTATAATAATTTTTTAAAGTCTCTTTGTAATTTCTAATATTAGTTAAAGGTTCAACGTTTGCCTTTGGGTAGGAATTTTGTATTGTTTGCTCAAAAGTTAATAACTTATTCATTAATTGAGCTAATGTTAATTCAGGAAAATTCGGTGCAATCAAACCTTTGGCCTTATACTCACTATAAATTTCAACTATTTTTTGATATCCTCTTTCAGTAATTAATTCACTTGTAATATTATTTGTAGATATTGTTGATTCTTTTGAAATAACATTACTTTTTGATTGAGATTCAATAGACTTATTCGTTCCTCCTTCAGGTGATGTTGGAGATTTTGATACGTTAAATGTTGTGCTATACATGTGTGGAGCGGCAAGCAAATTGCCCATGGATACTTCATTTAAAATGTTAAATTTATAACCAACAAACTCTAATTGAATTGAATAGTTACCACTATAGCTATTAAATCTTGCATTAAATGTTTTTAAATTTAATTGGTATCTAATAGCCTGTCCATAATAACCTTTTAATGTTAAATAAAATGGACAATATGGTAAATTAAAAAAAGCGGAATATGGTGAATTATCTCCTAATTGAAATAAAGCTCGGCCCTGAATGTCTTCAAGTGTCATTGATACTTGTGGGACAAACGATGTATTTGTCTTTATGTTAATACTAGTAATGCCCAATAACCCATTGTCAGTTGCCTTACCTCCAGGGTCGGTTATTGTCATTTTTGAATATGGTTTATTACCATCTTTTGGGTCAATAATTTCTTCTTGCATTTGGTTTACACCTAAACCATTTTTTGCATTCTTACCCGTTAATTCGTCGTAATATCCAGTTGTTAGAAATGTTTCTTCAGTTGGTCTTAAAAAGTTCATTTTAGCCACCGAAATTGTTCTAAGTCTATCTTCAGGACTACCGCCAACAGATAGTTTAGTTCTTGGAACAACCTCAGCTTCAAGATTAGCATACATTACCAAATTTTCATGGTCAACTAATCTTTCACGAATATTTCCAAGCGCATCAATAGTTTTGTTAGGGTCAACTACAATAATATTATTGTAATCAAACTCAACTAAAATATTACCACTGTTATCCCCTTGAACATTACCTGCCATAATAATAAAAATAATTTGCTAACGAAGCTTTATAATCCTGTAATGAAGGTAATAGAGGATAAGGAATAATCAATACCGCACCATCATATATATAATTTTCCAAACCACCAAACTCAGGGTTTGCTTGTAAAATTAACCACCCAAAATATGGTGAATTATAAAACTCTTGTGATACAACATCTAACCTACTCCTACCAACTTTATATATATAAGTCTTGTCAGTTGTCTTTTGTGGTACATTAACAAAAGGCACAACGGTTTGTTCACCGTTAATAAGAAATTCACTATATCTATTCCAATATTGATATGCCATTAGTTAAGTTTTGCTTTAGATATAAATACGTTTGCAGGATTTTCATCATTCCACGTTTTATTATTTGTGTTTTGGTTTTCAATAAACCCTAAACCTTTTATTAATTTTTGTTGTGCCTCAGTATTTGCATTTTCTGTTGTATAAGTAAACGTTCTTTTCTTTTTAAGATTAAATGGGGTATATTTTAAAAAGTCTTTTAATTTTTCTTTTTCCATATTTTCAATAAACCCTTTAGTGATACCATTTTCCTCTTCAAATAATGGTTTTGCAGTTTTTTCCCAATACAAGTTAAACACATCACCAATATTAAACTTAGTATTTTTACTCATTAATGCACTATTATTAAGTATATTACCAATTAACGCATTTTTAAAGGTTTCGTATTTTTTACTGTCAGTAACATCATCTGAAACAATCATATAAACCCTTCTAAACGTGTAACCATTAGTACTATCAAATTGTGGTTTTTTACTAAAAGGAGTAAAAACTTGTTCTACTGGGAATTTATAATTTGGTTCAAAAACTAAAACGCCTGTATAACTTTTACCGTCTGAAAAAGTAAAGTCTGTTGGTTTCCAAACAACAGTATTAAACTCGTCAATATTTGTTTTAATCTTTAATACATCTTTCTTTAACTCATCTAAAGTATTTGTAACATCTTTTGAACTTGGGTCCACTTCTGTTGTACCTGATATAATATAAGAATTAACTTTACCGTCTTTTATTTGATAACCATCAGTACCTGTATTTGCATATGCAGGGACATTATATGTTATAGTATTTATTCTACCAATATATCCAATATAACTCTGTTGTACAGATACCATACCATTTGTTATATTGGTAACGGCACTTTGGAATGACGACCTCTTGTTTTTAACATAATTTGAATAATTCTCTTGAACTTGGTCTATAAGACGATTAGTAAAATCATACTCACTTTGTGAAATGAATTCAATAAACCCTTCATTACCTTTTTTAATGTCTTTAAATAATTGTTCAAATATTTCGTCGGTTCTCTTTTCTAAATTATATGGTTTTCCAAATAATACACTATCAGTGTCTTTTGTTATTTCAAACTTACCATTTTGATAAGTTCTTTCCATCATCCATTGTTGACGAACGGCATTATTATATTGATTAACAGTTTCTTTATTTTTATTAACTACGTTTGTGAAATATGACTGTGTTTCAGTTACAACTTTATCCATAAAATCACTATAATTAATTGTACCCGCAGTAAGTCCGTTAAGCATGACGGTACCAATTGGTTTGTCATTACTTTGACCGTTGTTTGGTGTTGCTTGGTTAACTGTTGGAGGTGCAACATTACTTGCCGCTAATTTCAAAAATTGGGCATCAATAACCTTATAACTTAAATCAGTTGAATCTGCTCTATCATCATATATTTCAGTATTGGCGTAATAGTTAAATGTTAAGGCGTTTTGTAATTTATCAACAGATTCTTTTAATCCACTACCACCAACAAAATTAAATGTTAAAGTAACGTTAGCAATCATAGGTTGAACCCCAATACCTTCAGGATTTATATCTAAATTTTCATACTGAATGGATAAGTTATTTGGAATTATCTTAGTATTATAAAAATCACCAACCCTTAAAATTAAAACTGGTGGTGCCCCAAAAGATGTGTTTGTTGCGTCATTATAAACAGGTGTTGCAGCCCCATTAATTGTTTTGATTGTTGGTATTGTATCACCAGGTCTCATACATTGTTGTAAGAAAGTTAATCTTGAGTTAAGACCTTCAGGCGTAATTGAGTGGAATGCTGGCTGGAAGAATTTTAATTTATCCTTAAGGTTATCATAAACCATTGGAGTTTCTTCTTTAATTGTTTCAAAATAATCACATTCTGATAATAAAGAACGTAAAATTCTTTTACTTATATTATCTTTATTAACTATTTTAGTTTCAGGAACGGGTTTTGTTTCTGTCTTTGTAACAACATTACCTGTTATTACCGTTGTTTTTTTCGGTGGTTCTACCGCCTTTGGAGCTTTTAATGTTGACTGTATATTAGAAATGTAAGCTCTTCTACACGCCATCGCATTTGTAGTATAAATTTCTTTATTTAACGCTTGGCTATTTCCGTCATTGTCACCACAAGAAACACTACTTCCAGGTATATAACTTTTAGTTTTTTCATCAAATTTCATTACTTGAGCGTTCTCACCACGACCTTCACCAATTTTAACAATTAATCTTTGTGGTGTACCCGTAACATACTTTGTCATTTTACTATTACCCGTTATGAATATTGCCGCGGAATTAATCCTTTTTGCTGATAGAATATTATTATAATCTTGTTTAGCCGCAGGTGAAGTACTACTATCAATAGTTATTGTTACAGTACCTTCAGGATTATTTGTAAATTGTTTATCTAACTCATCTATTAATGTGTCAAGTTTTTGTTTGTTAGATATAACTACACTATCAAAAAACGATGTAGTTTGCTGAGCGGTGGTAGGTGATTGTTCTCCATAATATGATTTTTGGGTGATATATGTGTCATACAATGGAGTAAAAGATTCGTTAAATTGTTTTGGTATATCGTTATTAAAGTAAAATCCTACATTTTCAAATGTCTTAAATGTTGCTTCAGGAGAACCACCAGTTCCAGTATCACTTGATACTTCAGGTGTTGTTTTGATTGTACTAATAGTATACTCTAATTGTTCTCTTGTTAATTCTTTTGATGTGATTGCCTGTTGTATATCAAACAAGTCATTAGGTGATATTGTATAATATTTTTTTGCAAGTTCATATAAATCATATTTTCTACATCCCGCAAAGAATGATTCTAAAATACTATCAATTCTAACTTTATTTGTTTCATTTGCTAAAACCTTATTAACAATAACATTTAAAACAGATGGATGGTCAACAACTATCTTCCAAGTTAAACTACCACCTCTATTTGTACTCTTATATGTATATATTGGTTCTGGTCTACCTATAAATTCGTTGGCATTCCAGTTAGCAGTAACAGTTTCACTAAAAGTTAATCCATAAGGTGGAAACCACATAACTCTACCTCCGTTTGGCCCTCTCTCACAAACAGGTAAATCCGCAACAGCAAATCCTGGTGTGTTTGAAGTTGCCCACGCCAAATTCTCAAGTGAGAACATATATTTTTTAGCATAAGCATTATTATAACTTCCAACCAAGTTTGTTGAATCTTGTCCACCTTCTCTTTTGTTTGGAGCAATATTAAGATTATATGTCTTATCTAATACAGAATATGAAAATCTTCTACCTTCAGTTACAATACCATCTGTTTTTTGAAGGTCGTTATATTGAAGATATGGAATATCTTTGGCAAAAACTCTACAATACTCAGTTCCAACTTCTTGTCCAATTGAACCTGTGTACTTAATCACTCTTGAACCTTTGGTCATTTCTTTATATCCATCATGGAATACTTTACTAACTTGGTCTATGGCATTACCTACATGTTGTAGTCGTTTACCACCTTGTGGTTGACTATCAATAATTCTTTGTGTATCGTCAAGGATTGAACCTTGTTTGAATTTTCTTTCAGTAGACTCTGTTGAATCATACGATGATGGTTTGAAGTCTTGGTCTTGACCCATAATCTCACCACCAATACCAACTTTCTTACCCGCATTACCTTTATATTTTGGTGATACCCAAGTAAAACCACCTTCAATACCACCCCCATCACTATAGGTAGGACCATTAGCACCTAAACGAATTTCTTTACTTGGTCCTTCATATAATTGAGCTAATTCAGATGGACCATATACTGGAGTTTGTTGTTCATTACCAAACGCATCAACAGGTATTGCTCTACTTGGTGAGAATACTCTTGAAGGGTCAGAACTTGTTGACCCAACATAAAAGTTAGAATTGTTTGTTTCAGTACCTACAATAGCACCACCTAATCTATCAAGTAAGGTTCTATCGTAATTTGGCTTGTATCTGTTGTAGTTAATGTTCTTCCACAACAAAGATTTTTGTCCCGCACCAGTATTGTTATAAAATATCTGTGTACCTGTTTTACCCGCACCTAATAGATTACTAACAAAATTACCCGCGGCGGCAAGTGGGTTAGCAAGTAAAGATTGTTGTATTGTTGTTGGTGTTGCAGGATTAATATTTGGGTCAAAATAAGAACCAGGTATTAACGAAAAAGGTGTAACACTACCAGCTAATCTAAGTCCAAAATCCGCAGCTGCGGTTAATGGGTTTGATGGGACTGTAATTTGATAGTTTGGCTCAATTAATGGAACATTACCTGTTAATATATTAACAAGGTTGGTACTACTATTAACATTTAAAAAGTTGGCACGACCAATAGTTTCTCTAATAATCGCCCTACCAATTCTTTCTTCAAATTCTTTTCTAAGTGTTTTTGCACCTAAACGAGCAATAAATGAATCTTGACTTAATAATCCATTACTACCTGTTGGGTCTGGTGATAATAAAATTGATAATGGTGTATATGATGATGAATTAAATGTACTTGGGTATGATTGATTATTATATAAGTTTTTAAGTCCACCAACAAGAGGACTTGCTATTACATCAATATTTCCAATAAAAGTACCAGAATCTAATTGTTGTAAACCTCCATTACCATAAGCATTAAGTGGTTGCCATGCAGGAGCAATTGACCCAAAACCTTTTTTGGACGCAATTTGTGCCTCGTCAATTAAATGAGCGTCTTGTTGACCTGGTCCATATTCACCTTGATTTGACTTTGTATTTAAATTACCACTAATGTCAGGAGCTTGTTTGTAACCACCATCACTTCCCCACCTATTAAGTGGATACATTAAATTATTGGCAAAATATGGAGTATCAATAAATCCATCAGGACTATCAACTACCGATAAATCTGATTGAATTACTTCGTAAGTTGTAGGAGGCGTAACTTTGGTAGGGGACTTAGCATATGGTACTAAATTCCTTGTTATAAGTTTTTTTCTAAAACCTTCGCTATTAATATAATCTAATGGACTACCCATCTATTCTTTTATTAATAAATAGGTTGATGGTGTTTTTTTGTTAGACATTTATCTTTTTTCTAACTCGGTTGCTTTTTGATTATAGTATTCGTAAATCTTTCTTTTGAATTCATCTGATTCAAAAAATGTTTTAAATTGTTGTTCACTAACACCAGAAGGTGCATCAACTTTAATTGTAATTGTTCCACCAAAATCAACTTGGGAATTAACGTTAGTTGTTTTAGTTTTTGTGTCTGTTGGAGTTGGGGTACTACCTCTACCAAAAACAGAACTTCTAGATAATGGTTCTGATTTTTGTGTTCCTGAAATTGCTGAAGTTTTACTTGTGGTATCTGGCGTTCTTCCAACACCTGTTAAAATTTCTGATGTGTATTTTTTGAATTCTTTCTCAATTGCACTGCTACCAGTAACTTTTTTATTACTTTCTTCTAAAATATCTTTTAACGCCTCAATACCTTTTTCACCATATGAACTTGCTTTACCTTTAATTTCGTCTTCAAGCTTTGCTATTTTAGTTGCAAAATCCGTACTACTAATTTTACCCGCATCTTTTTGAGTAAAAACTTCAACCATTTTCGCAATTCCATCATTTACACTTTTTGTAATTTCAGCACTTTCAGGTATATTTTTATCTACAGCTCCTGTGACCGCTCTAGTAATTCTATCTGCACCTAATAAGTTACCTCTAACTACCGAAGAACCCGCAATACCATAAGTACCTTTAGCAATATTTCCCTTAAGTGACGCTTCAATATTTTTCAAAACGTCTAATTGGCTTATTTGAATGTCTTCTAAAGTTTTGGGTTTTTCGTCTTGTTGTTTTCTTAAAGCCTTTAATTCATCATTTGTTATCTCACTTAACTTAATTTTATCAATGTCACCTGTCTTATCATTTTTAAGTTGTACAATGTATTCACCACCTTCACCCATGGTAGCCATATTAGCTAACAATTCTTTATCTTCAGGTTTGTCAAAGTTTAAAGATGGATTAATAGTTGAAATTCTTTTATCTAAATCGGCTGCCGCTAATGCGGTTTTTGAAAGTTCTTTTGCGCTAATTCCAGTCACATCAGCCATTTCTTTTAACATTAAGATACCTTGTGGGTTTATCTTAAATGATTTTGTTTTTTCGTCAAACTCAGTATATTGTTTAGTTGCCTTTATTATACTATCTTGTAATGCCCCTGGGTCATTAATTGAATCATTCATTAATTTAAATGGGTCAACTAATCCACCGATGTTTACACCTAACCTTTGAAATCCTGCCGCCGCTTCAATTGCCCCTTCAGGTGACATAACTTTATCCGCAAATTCGGCAGTTCTATTCATATCAAACCTCAACATTGAAGCTTGAGCTGCCATTTTTGTTAGACCTTGAACACCATCACTAAAGTTGAATCTATTCATCAACTCCATGTTATTTGCAACGTCTTTAACTACTGTTTTAGCATTAAGACCTACACTTTGAACATAATCTATTGAATTTTCTAAATTTGGACCAATTTGAGATGTTTCATATCCAACTTTAGCAAATGATTCAACCAATTCATCAGCACCTTTACCAAGAATTGTTGAAGCTGCATATAATTTACTAACTTGTTCTTCTGTCGCAATAACATTTCTTCTAGAACCATCAGCAATTTCAATCATTGTTCTGCTAACGGAACTAATGTCCCCACCTAAACGAATTACCCCCGCAGCCGCTCTTGAGACCGCATCGTTCATTTCATCTAATCTAGTTCTACCCTGTAAAAACGCATTGTTTAACTTGTCCGCTTCATCGTACATGTTACCAATTGCGTCTAATATTTCTTCAATGGGTCTCCCTAATTTTTTAAAACTTTCTTCAAGGTCTTTAGCACTACCTTTATCTTCTGGATTGTTAGTCGCCATAATTTATAATTAGTTTTATATATAAATAGAAGAAGGACTAAAATTTAGTCCTTCCTATTTTCTTCAATCCATTTATCCAACAAATATTTTCTAACAAATATTGGCATTTGAATAAAATCTTGATATGTTATTTTCATTAAATTGTTCAGATAGTAAAATTCATCTATCTGAGTTTTCCTATAATCAGAAGAAAGGACGAAAAAATTCGACCCCAAACCCAACATTTACTGTTAGTTTTTCTCCAGACGGGGCCATAATAGTTTTAGTCATATCCAATCTAGGTTCATTTTCGTTCATGAATTTTCTAATGAATTTTGAATCAGCGATTGGCATTGATTCAACAAATTTTGCAATAGCCGACTTATCATTTGAACCGTCAACTTCAATAATTTCTTTTTGCATTCTCCAAGTAATTTTTGGTACAACCCTTCCTTGTGGGTATGAGTCCGCCATTTTACCAATTTCCAAAATTTCACCATAAGTTAATGGTTTTAACTTAACCGTTGATTGTGTCTTTGGAAGACTAACCATAAAAGAACCATCTTCATTAGGTTCTTGACCATTAATAATAGATAACTGGTCTAACATAACGTTAGTTTGGAACAATTTTTTAGTTCCAGGGTCAGTAAGGTTTAATGTTATTTCAGGTCCAAACCCTGTGTTTCTTAAGAAAATTAAGATAGCTTCAACATCTCCTTCAATAAGGTCTTCAACCCTCATATCTGGCTCATAGATTTTTGCTCTTAATAAATTAAGTGTTAAGTCACCCCCACCTGCCATTATGATATTTTCATCCGCAGCAGTTAAATAACCAACCTTAATTGATTTTTTTCTGTTTTTGTAAAAAATACCTTGTGATGGTAATGGTACCACGTCGTGTGGTAATGTAAAATTTTGTTGACCGTAGTCGTTTGATTGTGTATCCATATAAAAAAATTAACCGTAAAGTTTATCGCTTTACGGTTAAATATAATTAGTTGTGAAAATTTGTAAATAGTATTAGTAAACTAACACACATCTATCCATTCTTAATGTTGCTGAAATTGTTGCCAATCCATCAGTATTGTAAGCTAACGAATCAAAGTTAACGTCAGTTAAGAATGTTCCATAAAGAATCCATTTCTCAACCACAACTCCTGTTGGGTCCAACATTTCAAGGTCAATATCTTTTTTGTAACCAGCAGCATAACCCATACGACCTGTAACTGATTCAGCATGTAAACGAACCCACTCCATAAGAGCTTGAGCCGCTGAAGGTCCAATAGGGTCACGGAATTTAACTGGGATTGTTTGCCAAGTAAATCTACCAGCAACATAAGTAGATGTGTTTAAAAACGGTATTTCTGTTGCGACAATTTGGATGTGTGGTCTAGCCGTTGATTCTACAAACCATTCGTTAATACCCAAACTTGATGGAAACCTTAAGATAAAACGATTCTGACGTTTCGGTTCGTAAGGTATCGGCATTTTCATTAATAAATCAGCCATGTTATTTTAATTTTTTTTAGTTTCTTTGTTGTTTATATCTATAAATATAGTCTTGTTAAAAAATTTTTCTCTTTACTTTTAATTTGGTGAGATTATTCTTTATTTATATTCCTTTTTAATGCCTCCAGCAGTAGAATAAGTCTTAACTATATTATCTGGTTTATCTTTAAAATGTTTACTCATTACTTCTACATTTCTTATATCATCATCTGAAAATCCAATACTAGGTTGTTCTGGTATAAAGTTATTAGATATATCATTTTTTATATATGCTTTTTTATTAAGTATACCAGCAATTCCTTTTATATAGGAAACAAACTCATCCATCGCTTTAACTTTTAATTCTTCAGGATTGGCAGCACTTCCTTCTCCAAATGTAACTGGGTGGTATCTGTTGAGTTCTAAATATGATTTAATTAAATCGTCATCACTCATATCTTCTTCACCGACAAACGTCCTATATTTTTTAAGGTTTTTAATTAGTTGGTCTTTATCTATCCCATTATACCCACTAACAATGTAATTGTAAACGGCTTGTTTTAATGTTTCAGGGTTATGACCTCTTGCAGTTACAATTGAAAATATTGAACCGTTATTGATTGCTTCTCTAAAATCCCCAAACGCAGGACCTTCTTTAGCTCTCATCGCATCAATTAAAAAATCTTTATCTCCCGCAGTTCTAAAATTCCTAAACGCATCATCGGCTAAATCAACAACAGTTTCACCTTTATATTTAAAAGGTTTTTTACCCAAATCGTGTCTGTATTCCGCAAAATCATCAGTACTCATACCAATTTCATCACCGTCTTCAGTCTTTAACATTATCTTTGTTGGCATATGAACAATGTTGTCATCCCAATCAAACGCATAATATTTCATATCTGGAGTACCAATACCCTCACCTTTGAAACCTTCTTTAATTTGTTTTCTCATACTTTGGCAATTAGGGGGTACTTTATGTACCCCCATAAATTTTTATTAGATATTTTCAAACGAAGCACCTGTTGGAGTGATAAAGAATTCAATATCAATGAACTCCAATGCTTTCGTTGGTTTTAAGTAGATTTTACCTACAAGTCTGTTAGCATCTAAATCTTCAGGTGTTGAAGATACGGTTACACGGAAATCGTATAAACCTCTATCTCTTCTAATTGAGTCTAAGATAGGGTTAACACTATCCAAGAATTGTTGTCTAACAATTTGGTCGTTTTGCTCAAACAATAATCTTATTGCTACTGCTGAAATCAACTTACGAGCTTGAAGTAATAATCTTCTTACGTTCAATCTGTTAAGTGCTGTGTCAGCAACTTGTAATGTTTTGTTACCCCAAATTACAGTTCCAACATCAGAGAAAGTTGCGATAGGGTTAATTCTACCTTGATACAATGTATCTCTGTCAGTTTGTGTAAGTTTTTGTCTAGCTTTGATTGAGTTTACAAGACCTCTTGTGTAACCCGCTGATGCGAACCAAGGGAATGAAATGTTATCAGTCAATGCTAAGTTTCTACAAACCTCACCTGTTGGTGGTAAGTAAATTTGAGTATTGTTTACTGTATCTCTTGTTAAAATCCAAGGATAGTAAGTTGCAGTATAGTTAGAGTCAATTCCTGTGTTATCTAAGTTATCAACAGCCTCTTGTGAGTAAATGATATCTTGTGGGTTAGTTGAATCAGGAGTATACATGTTGTAGTCAGGAGTTGTTGCGATGTAAACCGAGTCAGCTCTTGAATATTGTATCATATCTATTGCTTCTTCTACTAAGTTTGAGTTGTTAACATAATCAATACTTGAAGTTGCAAAAACGTTAATGTTTGTAGCTTCAGGATTTGCAAATGTTAAGATACCAAGTAAGTAAGCGTAGTAGTCAGTGTTAGCAAAATCTTGTGTATTGTTTTGAACCACAATTCTTTTGAATAGACCGTCACCTGTCGCTGTTGGGTATCTTGAAGATGCGGATGCTCCTGCTAAGTAACCTGATGAACCCAATTGGAATCTATCTTGGTTAGTTCTCCACTCTCTGTAAATATCCCATCCGTCAAATCCACCTGCGAAACATACTGTGTATTTTCTTGAGTAGATAAAATAGTATGGATTTTCTTGAGTTGCTGGGTCAGCTCTAAATTCTGCAACACCACATTCAAATGCAGTTTCACCACTTGACATTGATGTAATACCGATTGTTACAACTGTAGCACCTGAGTCCATGTGGAAACCTTTACTTATCACATTCCAAGGTTGACCTTCAGCCAATGGGTTTGAAATCCAATTTGATGGTGTTTGTTTACCTTTATAAGTTAAGAAAGATTCGTCAATACCAAATTGACTTGAAAAACCTAAATAAGTTCTTCTAACTATGTCACCTGCTGATTCAACTGTTCCTCCACCTGCTCTTGAACCAAATGGTGGGTTAGCAACAACTTCACCAGGGTAATAGTATTTTGTTTTATATTTAGGATATGGTGAAGGATAAATGTTATAGTCTTCATATTCTCTTTGGGTATAACCATAAAAACCACAAGGTAACGCATCAATTGGATATTCGTCAGCTAATTGAATCATAACGTATCTTGATATTAATGCGAACTCTCCATTAGCAGAACCAATCTTTTTAGCCACAAAGTTATTTGAACCTGGGTCCATGTTACAATTTGTGAATTTTTCAATAACAATAGGATTTGCATCTGTGTCAAAGAAATTTCTAATTAATACATCAAAAGACATATTATTATATGATAAGTTAGCAATTGAAACTTTAATTTCAGTGTTTGCAGCATCACCATCAGAAATTGATATGAATTTAAATAAGTTATAAACTTTATTACCTCTTAATTCTGAAACTAAATAAGGCGTTTCAGGTGATTGGTATTTTTCTAAGTTATATGCAATTGATAAACTATTTTCACTTCTAGCATCAGGTAAAGCGATTAATTCAGGATTTAATCCACGAATATAACCTTGATTATAAGCATAATTTAAAGACGCTTGATAAGCTTCCTCAACATAAATTGGAACATCAAATCTTGATTTACCAAAATTGTCAACACCTAAAACCTTAGTGATATATTTTGCGTCAGACGCTAGTAAAGATGATACTAATTCAAAAACAGTTCCTTCTTTAGTTAAACCTGATAAAGCAAATTGTGCATATGGTGATTTAGTTATTCCTGAATATTGACCAGTTGTTACCATTTTTAAATTGTTTGGTACCCAAGTATTATTATTGTCATAGTCAACACCAACTTGATAAACAGGTCCGTGATTAATACTTGAACTATTATTTTCATAT